>ERZ773239.2513-NODE-2513-length-10476-cov-4.381345_pt1 | contig 10476 bp, 8 predicted proteins | sample MGYA00580521_ERZ773239 | MGnify/ENA primary metagenome ERZ773239 (study PRJEB29015, sample SAMEA2737801) | human gut metagenome | biome: human gut; feature: human-associated habitat; material: faeces | place: China | collected 2012 ... | reverse complement strand
CCATCCCCCGTCCACTCCGGAAGACGTTTTCCAAGATGATTCAGGAGTGCTCCCATAAAGATTGCAAAAACATTTGCGATTGTCAGGATCGTGAGCGCAAACGAATAATATCCGGATGCAGACTGTCCGGTTGCACTCTTATAAATTTGGCTCAGCGGCACAGCTCCCGCTCCATTTCCGCCTCCCATAATCGGAAGCACATAGCGCACCATCGCATCCATCGGTGTCACCCCGTAGAGCATTCCCGCGAAAATTCCAAACAGAGATGCCCCGACAATTCCCCCAAAAATCGTCGGCAGATACCGTGCAAACGAGCGCAAAAGTAATCTCCGATCAAGCGACAAAATCGAGCCCGTCACCAGAAAAATAATGAAAAATGACAGAAAATTCACATCGAGCACAAGAAACTGCATGCTCTCTGCATACTCCTGCGGAATAATCTTGTACGTAAATAAAATTGCAGATACAAGAAATGCGAGTACCAGACCACCACCCACATAGCTGTTCCAGATCGGAATCCTCTCCCCGACCTCATTACAAAGAAATCCGATCGCAAGCATTAGCGCCAGACACCCCGTCATATCCGTCGTCAATGCTCCCGTCCAAGCTGACACGATCACCACGAGCGCCAGCCCGGCAGCCAGCCACCACGGCATTCCAAATGTCATGAGTCGCAGTCTCTTCTTTTCCCCCATGCGAATCACTCTCCTCCTTTTTGTCATCTCATATATTTTATAATGGATGCAATTACGTTTTTTCTACTGACTATTATAAAAAAAAATCCGGAGACCGTAAAGTCTCCGGATTTCCAAATTGTCTATGTTCGTAATTTTGAACATAAATATCTGGCATTTATTTATCAGTCTTTGAACTCATACTGCTTGATCTCATGTACAACGTCCATAATCGTACCATCACGACCCTCAATGATGCCGACTACACGATCGCCAAACTGTACCGGGTCCGGCTCTCCTACGATTGCATATGCCTTATCACGCAGTTCCTCAATGGTGCAGAACGGAAGGTTTACACCCTTCATGCACTCGATCAGATCCTGACGTCTCGGGTTGATTGCAATACCGTAATCGGTGATAACAACGTCAACGGTCTCACCCGGGGTGGTTACAGTTGTAACGTTGGTGCAGATTGCCGGGATTCTACCCTGAAGAAGCGGTGCAATTACGATGGTGCACTTTGCGCCGGCAGCCGTATCCGGATGTCCGCCCTGTGCTCCGGTGATCATACCGTCAGAACCAACAACTACGTTACAGTTGAAGTTTACATCGACCTCAAGGGAAGCCAGGATAACGAAATCCAGCTTGTTGACATATGCGCCCTTGTTGAACGGATCAGCGTACTCAGAAGCAGAGATCTCGATATGGTTCGGGTTGCTCTTGATGGACTCGATTGCGCCCATATCAAAATCCTGAGTATCCACGATCTTGTCGATCAGGCCCTTTGCAAGCAGGTCACACATCGGGGTGGTGATACCGCCAAGACCAAGTCCCATCTTGATTCCGCGCTCTTCCATGATCTTTCCAAGAGAGATCGTGGATGCGATGGATGCTCCGCCGACACCAGTCTGATAGGAGAATCCGTTCTTGAAGTACGGAGTGTTGATTACGAACTGGGTGCAGTAATCTGCCATCATGATCTTACGGACATCGGTGGTCGGTTTTGCTGCGCCGGTTGCAATCTTGGCCGGATTTCCGATCTCATCTACGACACAGACGAAATCCACCTGAGTCATGGAGATGCTTGCCGGGATGTTCGGGAACGGTACGAGGCAGTCAGTGATTGCTACGACTCTGTCTGCGTACTGGGCGTCTACCATGGCATAGGATAATACGCCGCAGTCGCTCTTTCCGCCATTTGCTCTCATGTTGCCGTACTCATCACAGGTCGGTGCTCCGATGAACGCGATGTCGATATGAACCTCACCGGACTCAACGGCTCTTACACGGCCGCCGTGGGAACGCATGATCGCGATGTCTCTTAATTTACCAGTGGAAATCGCCTCACCGATCTTACCGCGCACACCGGAAGACTGGATGCCAACGATGGTGCCGTCCTCGATGTACGGAACGATCGGGTCATTTGCCTTGCCAAGGGAGCTTGCGCAGATGGTAATGCCCTTGATGCCCATCTTGTGGATCTCGTCCATAACCATATTTACTACATAGTCACCCTCACGGAAGTGATGGTGGAAGGAAATGGTCATGCCGTCCTTAATCTCACATTTTACCAATGCGTCATGGATGCTCTCCACGATCTTGCTTCTCTTCGGGTCCATCATGGTGTGGGCCTTCGGAGCTGCCTTTGTATACTCGTAGTTATCGTAAGCGTAAGCGCCCTTGAATGCTTCCTTACCGATTGCCTTTAATACCTCTTCCGGGATTTCTCTTCCTACTGCATTGATCATCTTATAAATCCCCCTCATATACGCCTGATGCTTTTGCCAGGGCAATTGTTCTCTTTGCTCCGTCGTAGAATGCGATATCGATCATCTTGCCGTCTACGGTAAATACGCCGATACCCTGTGCCTTCTTCTCATCGATCTCTTTTACGACCTTCTCCGCGAAGATGATTTCCTTCTGGGTCGGGGTGAAGATCTTATGGACAACATCGATCTGACGCGGGTTTACGAGGGATTTGCCATCGAAGCCCATCATCTTGATCATCTTGACCTCTTCCTCGAACACATCCATGGCATCCAGGTTGGTGAACACGGTATCCCAGCACTGTACACCGGCTGCTCTTGCGGCGATGATCATCTGCTGTCTTGCGCCCTGCAGCTCCACACCGGTTCCGGTGATCACGGTCTGCAGATCCTTGGTGTAGTCACCGCCGGAAAGAGCAATACCGATCAGGCGGTCAGAAGACTTACAAACCTCAAGGGCATTTAAGACACCCTTGCAGGACTCCAGAGCTGCCATTAACAGAGTGGAGCCTTCCGGTCTTCCGAACTCTCTCTCTGCTGCCAGCACATGCTCCTCTACGGTATGTACGTCCTGTGCGGTCTCGGTCTTTGCGATACGGATGGTATCAGCACCGCCTGCCACGCAGACGCGGATATCTTCCTTCCAGTGCGGGGTGTCCAGTCCGTTGATGCGGACAACGCGCTCAACTCCGCGGTAATCAATTTCCTGCAGCGCATGGTACAGGGAGTATCTTGCTGCATCCTTCTGGTTCTCTGCCACTGCGTCTTCCAGATCCAGCATGATGGAATCCGGTCTGTAGATGTACGGATCCTTGATCAGGCCCGGCTTCTGGCAGTTTAAGAACATCATGGAACGTCTCAGTCTTTTTTTATTCGGATGGCTCATTATTTAATTACACCTCCCCATGGAAGATTCTCAGTGATATCGTTGGAACGGTATACTGCGCACTCAACACGTGCCTTTAAGGTGCAGTCCAGAGCACCCTTGTCCACTACGGTTACCTTTGCGTCTTTTACATCCAGACGGTTCAAGGTTTCCAGGACGGTTGCCTTGATCTGCTTTCCAAACTGGTGAATCACACTGCTCTCGATGGAAAGCTCTACGGTACCATTTCCCGGCTCTACGGTTACCTGGGCATCGCTGGATTCCAGGGTTCCTGCCATGGCAGCTTTCTTAACTTCCATTTTTCTCCTCCTCTTATTAAAAAAACAGGGGATGCAATCAACGCGCAGCCCCTGCTATTTGCATCGTCCTCAGTTTATCACTGGTGGACGTACGATTCAAATACTTAAATTCTTATAATGTACATAGGTTTTTTCTTATGTGTTTCCAGTATTTGATAGTTTTTATCCTATACATGTGTTGTATTTTTCCTGTGGGTAACTTTTACTCATCAAAGGTATATGGTTTGCTCTTACGCACCACATCCATAATGGTACCGTCCCGGCTCTCAATGATGCCAACCACCTGATCCTCAAACTGGATTTCCTCCGGCGTGCCCACAATAGAACAGGCCATATCACGAAGTTCCTCAATCGTCTTAATTGGCAGGCCAGAATCCCTGTAAACCTCGATCAGATCCTGGCGGCGCGGATTGATGGCAATTCCATAGTCGGTCACCACCACATCCACTGTCTCGCCCGGCGTAACTACAGTTACAACCCTGTCGCAGATGGTCGGGATACGGTTTCGTACCAGCGGAGCCACAATAATCGAACAATTCGAACCTGCTGCGGTATCCGGGTGTCCACCTGGCGCTCCTCTCACAATGCCATCAGAACCGGTCACAACATTCACGTTAAAGTCCACATCTACTTCCAGCGCACCGAGAATCACAAAATCCAGTTGATTGACAAACGCACCCTTATTCATGGGGTTCGCGTACTCAGAGGTGGAAATCTCGTAATGATTCGGATTCTTTTTGATGGACTCGATGGCACCAAGATCAAAATCCTGGGCGTCTACAATGTTTCGCACCAGGCCTTCTTCCAGCAAATCACAGATTGGCTTCGTAATGCCGCCGATAGCAAATCCCATGTGAATGCCTTTTTCCATCATGATCGGGCGCAGCATGGTATTGACCGCCAGGGAAGCGCCGCCGCCACCGGTCTGGAAGGAAAAGCCATCCTTAAAATACGGAGATTTTGCAATGATCTGAGTACAGTACCGCGCCATCATCAGTTCCCGGACATCTTTCGTCATGCGGACTACGTTGCTGACAATCTTGCCCGGATTGCCAATCTCATCCACCACGCAGACATAGTCTACATCTACCATGGAAATGCTCGGCGGATAGTTTGGTGCGGGAACCAGGCAGTCTGTGATGACGACTACATTGTCTGCATATTTTGCATCCACCATAGAATACGAAAGAACTCCGCAATCACTCTTGCCGCCGACCGCTCTTGCGTTACCATACTCATCGGAAGTTGGCGCACCGATAAAGGCGATATCGATGTGAACATCTCCCTCCTCAATGGCCCTCACTCTTCCGCCATGAGAACGGATAATGGCCGGATTTTTCAATTTTCCGTGGGAAATTGCCTCTCCAATGCGGCCGCGCACGCCGGAAGACTGAATGCCGGTCACCACACCCTCCTCAATCAGATCTGCCACCGGATCATGGGCCGCTCCAAGGGAGCTGGCACAGATGGTGATATCTTTTATGCCAAGGGCCGCTACCTCCTTCATGACCATATTGACTACATAATCACCGTCACGAAAATGATGATGAAATGACAGCACCATGCCGTCCCGGATACCGCATTTTAATAATGCTTCCCGGATGGAAGGCACCAGCTTGCTCTGTTTTGGGTCCACATATCCCTTCACCCTGGGGGCTGTTTTGCGATATCGTACGCCATCCCGGGCATATGCCCCTTTATATCCTTCCTTTCCGTAACGCTGTAAAATCTCATCTGGTATTTCCCGTCCCACCGCATTTTCCATACGCGTTTCTCCTTTCATTGTGCAGTTCAACCGAAACATGATTTTCTTTTCTATGATTTCTCGTTGAATATTCACTATTTTTATGGTATCATAACCCTAGTTCGTACACAACTAGTTTTTTTGTTATGGGTTTTATAATATTTTCATTATAAAAGAGGTGTTTCATGAATATTAAACATGCACAATATATGCTGACCGTCATGCAGGAAGGAAGCATCACAGCAGCTGCAAAGAAACTATATATTTCCCAGCCCTCCTTAAGCCAGATGATCAAGCTGGTAGAAACCAATCTCGGCACCGCCATTTTCAACCGTTCTACTGACCCCATCACCCTGACTTACGCTGGCGAAAAATATATTGAGGCTGCAAAACAAATCCTGACTATCAATAACAATCTGCAAAAAGAGATTGATGAAATTAACCATGAGGACCACGGCTGCTTAAAACTGGGAATTCCGGTTCAGCGTGCCATGCAGGTACTTCCGTATGTGCTGCCCCGTTTTATGAAACAGTATCCTTACGTTGACATTGACTTACAGGAGCACGGTTCCGCCATCACGGAGTCCATGCTGTTAGAGGGATCCATTGATCTGGCCTGTCTGACCACCTACCCTAAGCAGGAGGAACTCAATTACATTCTCATTGAGGATGAAGATCTGGTTCTTTTAACCAGCCGCAACACCGATCTGGCCAGGCGGATTCCATCCGGAACCCCGATTGAAATTAGTGAGGCTAAAAATGAGAAGTTCATCTCCAGCCGCCCTGGCCACAACGTGAATACTGTACAGAAACAGCTTTTTGCCACCTACGATATCCAGCCGGATATTCTGCTGCAGACTTCCAGCATTGAGGTCGGCAAGCGCACTGCTATTTCCTGCGATGCCGTCATGATCTGCCCGATCAACTATGTGGAGATGTCTCCGGAACTGTATCCGTACTGCGCGGTTTACCCAATCACGGGTATTGAAAATCAGAGAAGCTTCTACCTCTGTCACCGGAAAGACCTGTATCTTACAAAATATATGAGGGATTTCATCCACATTCTGACTGAAGTAGAAAAGCCATTCCTACATGGAACCGTATTTTCTGACGCAGCAAGCGAAAAATGACACAATCCCATCATACAAAAAGGATTTCCCACCGATCACTGAAGATCAAGTGGGAAATCCATTTTCGTTTATTCTGTTCTCAGAGAAACCATCAGTCCAGGAAGGACCGGATGGTCTTTGGAGTACGGTAATTCCAGGTAGAGATCTTGATTCCGCTTCTCCGGCTCGCCGCATGGACGATCTGGCCATTGCCAATGTACATGGCCACGTGATTGACCGTGCCCTTGCTGTTGGTATAAAAAATGAGGTCACCCGGGCGCATCTCACTGGATTTGACTGACCGGCCAGTCTTCGCCTGTTCCCTGGAGGTTCTCGGAAGACCGACACCTGCCACATGGCTCAGAACATATTTCACAAAACCGGAACAGTCCGCACCAGTATGCGGATCATTGCCGCCCCAGACATAACGGCCGCCCACGAACTGCAGCGCGTAATTGACCACCTGACTGCGCAGGGAAGCCGCCTGATTCGACTTTTCTTCCAACGGCGAGAATTTGATTGCTTCATTTAAGGCATAACGCACTTCCACGTTGTTGTCGCGAGTGGAAATATAGGCATTATCTGCATTCTCCCCGCTGTCCCCGTCACCGGTATCCAGCTCAATCTCAACCCAGCCATCCAGCTGGGAAACAACAGAGTAGCGTTCTTCTTTGGAAATCTGGGTCCAGATCTTGGCATCCGTGTTCGGCTCCGCCCGGACATTTAAACGATCCGTGGTTACAATTGCCATCAGGGAAGCAGCATTCACCGCAAGGTCTTTCGCTTCCTGTCCCACTGCCACATACTGGGGATCTGCTGTCACATAACCCGTAATGGAACCGGATTTGATCTTGTACCAGCCATCCAGTGTCTCCAGAATCTCTCCGGCCGCCTTACTCGGCAACTTGCCGATGATGTTTGCGGAAGAATCTGTACTTGGCTCCTTGCGAATATTTAAGTAGTTATCTACCTTAGAGATCAGCAGGTTATCATACTGGTTTAAAGCCATAGCCTTTAAGTCCAGCTTCCGGGCTTCATTTAAGGCCAGTCCCACCGTAACATAATCGGCGGAAATATAGCCGTCCGGAATCTTCACCCAGCCCTCCAGTTCTTCCTCTACCACATAACGCTCATTGGCCAGAGCCTGTCCCACCACATTAGCCGGATCCAGAACAGGCTCCTGGCGGATATTCAGCTTTTCTGTCTCAACAATGGCCATCTTTGTGACATAATCCAGGGCTTTTTTGCGGGCCTCATCTCCGCTGATCACATACTGATTATGGATATATCCCTCAATACCGCCAGAAGAAATGTGATCCCAGTCTCCTTCTGTTCCCAGAATCTCGCATGCACTGTTCTGCTCCAGCTTTCCGATGATCTTTCCGTCGGAGCCCGGCGTCTCCCGGACATTTAAGTAACCGGAAACCTGCACCAGACCAAGATTCTGATAGGAATCCACCACAGCCTGTTTTTCTGCCTCCTCCACATGAACATCCTGCGCTTCGGCATCGGCGGAGAGAGCCGCAGCTTCCGCATTTTCCTCTGAATCCGGATTTCCTGTCTCCGCATTGGAACCGGTTGCAATCTCTACGCTTCCAGAGTTTCCGGACAGGGCCGGAAATCCACCTTTTTCCCACACAAAAAAAACGCACAAAACCAGAAGGAGCAGAACCGTTCCGATTCCCGCATAATGCAGATACCGTGCTCGTTTTCTGCGCCTTCTGGCTCTCTTTAAAATCTGGGTATAGTCTTTCTTTTCTTCAGACATGGTATTCTCCTCATTGATAGGTTACTGTTCACACGTTGCGCAACCAGCAACCATTTATGCCATTGTTCAGTATATCATACCTTGTCTGATATTTTAAGCAATAGATGTGAAAAAAGTATTAATTTTTTTAACAAATATTACACTTTTTCTTTGTTCTGCGCTTCTTTTGCTTTGGCAAAGGCAATAATCATATCGGCGGTGCCATCCGGTCCCAGTACAGAACTGTTGATGCACATGTCGTAGCTTCTGGAATCGCCCCACTTCTTACTGGAATAATAATTGTAGTAGCTGGAACGTTTCTTATCGGTTTTTACCATGATATCTTTGGCCTTGGCATCATCGACATTGTAAAGATTCTTGATGCTCTTTAATTTATCCTCATCATTTCCGGTAACAAACACGGAAACCGTATTCGGATAATCTGCCAGCGCATAATCCGCGCAGCGGCCTACAATCACACAGGATTCCTCATTGGCCAGTTTCTTGATCGTATCAAACTGTGCCAGGAAAATCTTATGATTGATCGGCATATCCATATAAGCCGATGTGGTATATCCAAGAGAATAGGTGTCCATAACCAGGGAGTATAAAAAACTGCTGGTAGGCTTTTCATCATGGGTCTCAAACAATTCTTCGCATAATCCGCTTTCCTTGGCTGCTCTGGTAAGAAGTTCTTTATCGTAACACTTCACGCCCAGTTTTTCTGCGATCTTCTGACCGATCATCTTACCGCCGCTTCCGCACTGACGTCCGATTGTAATAACAAGATTTCCTCTCATACTATCTTCTCCTTTCAGCATACACATGATGTAATTCTTTTATTAATTAGATTATAGCACAAAACTTTTCAAATGTATAGGAACACAGTGGTGCATTTTGTTTATTTTCAGATAATTTTTGCAAAATCCATATACTCCGGCCTTAATCCTGTTCCAGCTTTCGCAGCAGCTTTTCAAAATACTCCGGAAGCGGTGCGCGAAACTCCATGTACTCTCCCGTAGCAGGATGAATAATCCCCAGCACCCCCGCATGGAGGGTCTGACCCTGAAGGCCGGAAAACGGTACCTTTGCCGGTCCATAAACCTGATCTCCAAGAAGCGGATGACCGATACTTGCCATATGCACGCGGATCTGATGCGTCCGTCCGGTTTCCAGCTGACATTCCACATAAGTAAAACGCCGAAACCGCTTCAGCACATGATAATGCGTCACTGCTTCCTTTCCGTTTTTCTCATTGATGCTCATTTTTTTGCGGTCCACCGGATGGCGTCCAATGGGCGCATTTACGGTACCATCATCCTCTTTGATGACACCATGAACAATCGCGTAATACTTGCGTGTGATGGAATGCACTTTCAACTGTTCCGCAATGGCATTGTGAGCTTTGTCATTCTTGCATACGATCAGGACCCCGGTGGTATCCATGTCAATGCGGTGCACAATGCCCGGGCGCATGACGCCATTGATGCCGGAAAGTTCATCTTTGCAGTGGTACATCAGGCCATTCACAAGGGTTCCTGTATAGTGACCGGCAGCCGGGTGCACCACCATGCCCTTCGGCTTGTTGATGAGGATGATGTCTTTATCCTCATAGAGAATATCCAGATCCATGGGTTCTGCCGCAATCTCCGGTTCTACTGCCTCCGGTACCTCCAGGCAGATCTGATCTTTGTCTGCCAGTTTGTAATTGCTCTTTACTGTTTTCCCATTTACCTCTACACCGCCGTCCTTTAACAGCTTCTGAAGATAAGAACGGGACTGGTCTGGAAGCATGGCACTTAAAAATTTATCCAGTCTCTCATCCATGTATGTTTCATCGGCCTGCAGGCTGATCTGACTCATGAACGTTTCTCCTTCCCCTGCAGAAGACATGCCAGGTCTTCATCTTTATAATAGAAGAAAATCAACAATGCAAGAATCACCATTCCCACACTCACATAAATATCTGCCACATTAAAGATTGGGAAATTGATCAGTTTAAAATAGAAAAAGTCTACTACATAACCTAATCTTACACGATCGATCATATTTCCCCAGGCACCTGCCAACACTGCAATGGCGATCAGACGAAGCGGTACAAACTTCGCATCCTTTGACATTTTACAGAACAGATAGACCACAGCCAGAAGAACTACCAGTGCGATCACCAGGAAAAATACCTGCTGTCCCTGCATGATTCCAAAAGCTGCACCTCTGTTTTCCAGATAATGAAGCTCAAATACTCCGTCAA
>ERZ773239.2498-NODE-2498-length-10562-cov-5.931189_pt1 | contig 10562 bp, 10 predicted proteins | sample MGYA00580521_ERZ773239 | MGnify/ENA primary metagenome ERZ773239 (study PRJEB29015, sample SAMEA2737801) | human gut metagenome | biome: human gut; feature: human-associated habitat; material: faeces | place: China | collected 2012 ... | reverse complement strand
AGAGCACACGGTTCATACCCGTGGTGTCGCTGGTTCAAATCCAGTTCCCGCTACTCATTATGGCGGGATAGCTCAGTTGGCTAGAGCACACGGTTCATACCCGTGGTGTCGCTGGTTCAAATCCAGTTCCCGCTACTCATTATGGCGGGATAGCTCAGTTGGCTAGAGCACACGGTTCATACCCGTGGTGTCGCTGGTTCAAATCCAGTTCCCGCTATTTTTTATTGCCATACATCTGTAAAAGTTGCCAGTGACAGCTTTCGGAGGTGGCAGGTTCTAAGTATATTGGTATACACAGCAAGAGAGTCGGAAAAGAATCCGGTTCTTTTTTTATGCCCAATTTACCTAACAAAGTATACAAGAAAAGTAAAATCGTTTATAATATTTTACATCGCCATGCGTTCGAAAGAAACTGCTGCCTACAGGAACTGTCACTGCCAGTTCATTGCGGATGCTTTGGCGGATTCTACAGATATGGTAAGAACAGGAGGTTAACGAAGATGGTACCAAAGAGTAGTTTATTCATTCGCATTGTTGCGGGTGCATATGTAATATATTTAGGAGAAAAGCTGATCCACAGTTCACTTGCGGATAGACCGGAGAATTATATACTTTATATAGCGGCAGGCGTAATATTCGCATTGATTGGTCTTTACTGGCTGGTAGGATCCGGAATCAAGATGGTGAAAAAGGAATACCGGGACGACAGCATTAGGGGCCGTATGAATGAATCTGAGAATGAGACGGAAGAAGTAAAAGCAACAGAAGAACCGGTGGAAGAAACAGAAGAAAGCGCTACGCCAGAAAATGACAAACCAGTGAGATAAAAGATTAACAAAAAGATAAACAAAAATAAGGAGGAGAATATATGCGCGTAGGTATGGGATATGATGTACACAAGTTAGTAGAAGGAAGAGATCTGATCCTTGGTGGGGTGAAGATCCCTTACGAGAAAGGACTTCTTGGTCATTCGGATGCAGATGTATTATTACATGCAATCATGGATGCGCTTTTGGGGGCTGCATCGCTTGGGGATATAGGAAAGCATTTTCCGGATACAGATCCGGCGTACAAAGGTGTGTCCAGTATCAGGCTTTTGGAAGAAGTGGGAAGAATGATCGACGAGAAATTATATGTGATCGGCAATATCGATGCAACGATCATTGCGCAGCGGCCGAAGATGGCGCCGCACATTGAACAGATGCGGAAAAATGTGGCAGAGGCACTGCATATCGAGGTGGATCAGGTGAATATCAAGGCAACGACAGAAGAAGGACTTGGTTTTACTGGAACGGGAGAAGGAATTTCTTCACAGGCAATTGCAAGTCTGGATACGATCGCTAATTACAGTTACAGAGTTGGACCTTCAGAAGGTGGATGTGCCGGCTGTGGCGGATGTATGAAAGTGCAGGAAAGTTAGATAACGCAAAAATGATAAAAGCAGGCGGATAGACAGCAAATGCACAGAAGCAGATAGAAAAATAAGAGAAAAAGGGAAAAACAAAATGAAGATAAGAAAGCTGGAAACAGAAGAAAAACAGAACACGAAAAAGCTGTATGAAGAAGTGTTTTCAGAAGACAGCAAAAGTTTTGTTGATTATTATTATGAAGAAAAACTAAAAGACAATCAGATTTATGTAGTAGAAGAGGACGGAGAAATACAGGCTATGCTGCATCTGAATCCATATGAACTCGCGGTGAACGGCAGTAAAAAAGATGTGAATTATATCGTCGCCGTTGCAACGAGAGAATCTTACAGGAAACGTGGATATATGGCAGGATTGTTGAAACAGGCATTGAATGATATGTACGCAGACGGAGAGACGTTTACATTCCTGATGCCTGCATCAGAGAGCATTTATCTGCCCTTTGATTTCCGAACGGTATGTGAACAGAACCGGTCATATTATGATCCGGAGGAGGAAACAGAAGAAGGCGTGGTCATAACGGATGCAGTGAATGCGGATGCAGAAGAGATGGCGGCTTATATGGAAGCACAACTGACACAGTCATATCAGGTTTATGCAAAACGAAGCACAGCGTATTATGAACGCCTGATCAAGGAATATGCAAGTGATGGCGGAATATTAAAGATTTACAAAAAAGACGGTAAAATTACAGATATCAAGATCGCGGCAGAAGCGGAAGAGGTAGACGGCGGCAAACCAAAGATCATGATCCGTATCGTAGATGTCAGAAGAATGCTGATGTCATTGCGCCTGCAATCATTTATGGGTACATGCTTTACTGTAACGGATCCAATTATCGAAGAGAACAATCGTTGTGTGATGATCACGGGAACAGAATTCTCGGGTGTGATGCTGATGGATGGAAAGCCGGAGAACAGTGAAGGAACGATCACAGTGGGAGCACTTGCAAGCCTTGTATTCGGTGTAAAGACTGCAGAAGAAATCTGTGCGGATGGTGATGCAGTCATGTCGGAACGTATGAAAGAAGAACTTGGTAAGATCATACCATTGTCAAGGGTTTATCTGAACGAGACAGTGTAAAAAAGGAAGTGTCTTTCGTTTTTCTTTAGAATTTTCTGAAGTCCCCCTTAAGAAATGCCGGGTAATATAATAACAACAGAGGAAACAGCTGGAATTAGGAAAAAGGATGAAAAATAAGATGGAGATGAATCATGTACTGGTTGTAGAAGACGACAAGGAGATCAGAGAAGGTGTAGAGATATATCTGAAAAGTCAGGGGTATGAAGTATTCCAGGCAGCTGACGGTGTAGAAGGACTGGAAGTCATTGAAAAAGAAGACGTCCATCTGGCAATTGTGGACATCATGATGCCGAGGATGGACGGAATCTCTATGGTGGTAAAGCTCAGGGAAAAATATGATTTCCCGGTGATCTTTCTTTCCGCAAAATCAGAAGAAGTGGATAAGATCATGGGACTGAATATGGGAGCCGATGATTACGTAACGAAACCATTTACCCCGATGGAACTGCTCGCCAGAGTCAACTCACAGCTTCGCAGATACCGCCGTTTTATGGAAAGGCTGGGAGATAAAGAAGAAAATTCCAGAATCCATACGATCGGCGGACTGGAGATCAATGAGGATAATGTAGAAGTGACCGTTGACGGCGAACCGGTAAAGATGACTCCGATCGAGTACAAGATCCTGCTGCTTCTGATGAAGAATCCGGGACGGGTGTTCTCTGCGGAGGAGATCTATGAGCGGGTATGGAATGAACGTGCGATCAACACCGATACGATTATGGTGCACGTCAGAAATATCCGTGAAAAGATAGAAGTAAATCCAAGAGAACCAAAATACTTAAAGGTGGTGTGGGGCGTTGGATACAAAATTGAAAAGCAGGCGTAAACTGGGAATTTTTCTGATAATTGTAACAATATTAAGTGCAGCATATGTCATGCTGTATAATTATGATGTGATTTATGAAAAAGCGGTCGAGGAAGCACAGAAGACTTATACGACGTCGCTTTCGGACAGGGAATATCTGGAAAGCTTTCTGGAATTCAGTTATATCCTTTATAATCAGGAGATATCATCCAAGACAGGAGAAGCCAAGATGTCACAGGATGAGATCAATGATGTGGCAGATGTGTGGATGGAGGATTATGAAGCATTATATCCTTATCTGGATTACCGGATCGAGGATGGATCGGGAACGGTTCTGGGACGAAGTACGGCGAATACCGGAAATGGTCTGACAGATGACAGCTTTAAAGAATATGCATTTGGTATGGTGCTGACTTACGATGAGCATGGCAACCCGGATGTGAAAGTTGTAAAGAGCGGCGAAAAGACAGCGCAGAGTATTGTTCTCAGAAAGATCATTGACAACTGGAGCGAGACGGTTGAGGACGCTACGCATGGAGAACTGAAGACGCCGAAAAACCGCACATACATCTACGGAATGAAGAAAAGCAGCATTGAACAGTATCTGAATCAATGGTACTGGTTCGGGGATGAAGCTCCGAATGATGCATGGTATATGATGCTTGCCTGCATGGCAGCAGTATGCGTGGCGGCATGGATTTTTGCACAGAGCGAGACACTGAAAATTGGTGACGGAAAGATCTTTCGGCAGCCATTCGAGGTTGTTTTTGTTGTTGCGTCAATTACTCTTGGGATTCTGGATGATAAACTGAACTGGATCATAACCAGAGAGGAAGGCTTGCCGCAGCCAATGGATTTTGCAATCTGGGTCGGTGTATTTGCGGTCACATACTGGGTGACAACGTGTATCAGTGCGGTTCAGAAGATTGGGCTCAGAAAGTATGTCACGGAACGGACGCTGGTATGGCGGCTGTGGAAGGCGCTGAGGGAAGAAGCTCCGGCGGCCGCAGAAAGAGTCGGACGGGACGGTGGGAGACTGTACCGGAAGGTGAAAAAACTGGCCAACAGAGTATATGAGATTGTTACAGACATTGATTTTACCGATAAAGGAAGTAAGGCAATCCTGCGGATCGTACTGGTGAACTTTATCATCCTTGCTGTGACGAGTGTCTGGGTATATGGAATTATGGCACTGATCATTTATTCTGCAATCCTGTACTTTGTTTTAAAAAAATATTTTAATGAGGTGAAACGGAATTATCACAGACTTCTGGAAGCGACAAATGAGATTGCAGATGGCAATCTGGATGTAGAAATCGATGAGAATCTGGGTGTATTCGAGCCATTTAAAGAAGAAATCGAGAAGATCCAGAGCGGATTCAAGAAGGCGGTAGATGAGGAAGTAAAAAGCCAGCGTATGAAGACTGAACTGGTAACGAATGTCTCGCATGACCTTAAGACGCCGCTGACGGCGATCATCACCTATGTGAATCTTCTGAAGATTGAACAGAATCCGGAGAGACAGAAAGAATATATCGATGTGCTGGATAGAAAGTCTCTCAGACTGAAAGCACTGATCGAAGATTTGTTTGAGATCAGTAAAGCAAGCAGCAAATCCGTGAATCTGAACATTGCCAACATTGATATTGTGAATCTGTTCAAACAGGTGAAGCTGGAAATGGAAGAAAAGATCACGGAAGCGAATCTGGACTTCCGGCTGGATATTCCGGAGGATAAAGTGATCGTGGCACTGGACGGACAGAAGACATACAGGATCTTTGAAAATCTGATTGGAAATGCAGCAAAATACGCAATGCCTCATACGAGGGTATATGTGAAAATTGCGGCAGAAGACGGGGATGCGGTGTTCCAGATGAAAAATGTATCGGCAAACGAGCTTACATTTAACCCAGAGGAGATCACGGAACGTTTTGTCAGAGGGGATTCGTCAAGAAACACCGAAGGATCTGGACTTGGACTTGCAATCGTCAAAAGTTTCGTGGAGATTCAGAAAGGAAAATTCCGGATCGAGACGGAGGCGGATCTTTTTAAAGCGGAGATTCGCTGGAAACTGGTTGACAAAAAGGATGATATCGCATAATATATATTCTATATGAGAAAGACTTTGAACGGAAAGAGTAGCAGATGCGATGTGTCGAAAGAGAGAAACTGTCACCGGCTGAAAGCAGTTTTGGATTACAGCTTTTGTGAAGTGCGTCCGGGAGTCGGTCCGGTGAAAAAGATGAAAAGTGTCATAGCCGGATCCGGGATTACACACGTTACGTGTACTGAGGGAAGGATACGGGTAATATAATTGTATTCTTTAAAAAGAGTGGAACCGCGGATATACTTCGTCTCTTGTGTAAAGCAGGAGACGAAGTTTTTTTGTTTCTTGTATGTTAAAGCATGCAGGTTGGGCGGTAAACTTATAAAAAGGAGAGATCATAGATGGGCATCATATCATATGTCAATGAAGAAATCCAGGTAATACGGGAGCGGGATCCCGCAATTAAGTCAAATATGGAAGTGTTCCTGTATTCCAGCTTTAAAGCGATTCTTCATTACAGAATCGCACATAAGCTCTATCTGAAGAAACATTATTTCCTTGCAAGATGGGTATCGCAACGGGCAGCAAGAAAGACCGGGATTGAAATCCATCCGGGAGCGACGATAGGAAAAGGATTATTCATTGACCACGGAAGCGGAGTGATCATTGGTGAGACCGCAGAACTTGGAGATAATATCACGCTGTACCAGGGAGTCACACTTGGAGGAACCGGAAAGGAACAGGGAAAGAGACATCCGACGTTAGAAGATAATGTCATGGTCAGCGCAGGGGCAAAAGTACTTGGTTCTTTTACCATTGGAGAAAATTCCAAGATCGGGGCAGGATCTGTCGTATTAAAAGAGGTACCGCCGAACTGTACGGTCGTAGGTGTGCCGGGCAGAGTTGTTAAAATGAATGATGAGAAGATACCGAGACTCGACATGGATCAGGTACATCTGCCGGATCCAATTGAAAATGATATCAGAGCCCTGCAGGAAGATAACTTAAGAATGCACAGACAGATCCAGGAGATGGAAAAATGTATGCAATGCTTAAAAGAGAATCCGATACCGGAAGAAAAAAAGGAGGAAATATCAGAAAATGAAGATATTTAATACAATGACAAAGAAAAAAGAAGAATTTGTACCTTTGGAAGAAGGAAAGGTAAAGATGTATGTATGCGGACCTACCGTATACAATTTCATCCACATCGGTAATGCAAGACCGATGATCGTATTCGACACCGTAAGAAGATATTTTGAATATAAAGGATATGATGTAAATTACGTATCAAACTTTACGGATGTAGATGACAAGATTATCAAGAAAGCCATTGAAGAAGGCGTAACAGCCGACGAGATTTCCAAACGTTACATTGCAGAGTGCAAAAAAGATATGGATGGTATGAACATCAAGCCGGCAACCAAGAACCCTCTGGCAACCGAAGAAATCTGTGGTATGGTAGATATGATCCAGACACTGATTGACAAAGGATTTGCTTACGAGAAGAACGGTACCGTATATTATAGTACAAGAAAGTTCAAAGATTACGGTAAACTTTCACACAAGAATCTGGATGATCTGCGTTCCGGTGAGCGTTCTCTTCTGGTATCAGGAGAAGATGAAAAAGAAGATCCACTGGATTTCGTGCTCTGGAAACCGAAAAAAGAAGGAGAGCCAGCATGGGAGTCTCCATGGAGCGAGGGACGTCCGGGATGGCACATCGAGTGCTCAGAGATGTCTAAGAAATACTTAGGCGAGCAGATCGACATTCATGCCGGCGGCGAGGATCTTGTATTCCCACATCATGAAAATGAGATCGCACAGAGTGAAGCTGCCAATGGCAAAGAATTTGCAAGATACTGGATGCACAATGCATTCCTGAACATTGATAACAGAAAGATGAGTAAATCTCTCGGAAACTTCCGTACCGTACGTGAGATCAGCGAACAGTACGATCTGCAGGTACTTCGTTTCTTTATGCTGAGTGCACATTACAGAAGCCCACTGAATTTCAGTGCAGATCTGATGGAAGCATCCAAGAATGGTTTGGAGCGTATCGTAAATGCAGCAGATAATCTGAAGTTCCTTATGGGAAATGCAAAAGCAGAAGCAATCACAGATGCAGAAGCAGAAAACTTTGCAAAAACAGAAGAGTTTGTTGCAGGATTTGAAAAGGCAATGGACGATGACTTCAATACAGCAGATGCCGTTGCAGCAATCTTTGACCTTGTAAAATATATCAATACAACAACCGATGCAGAAAGTTCCAAAGAATATCTTCAGAAATTATTCGATCTGCTTGTGAAGTTAACAGGAGTTCTGGGACTGATCGTAGATAAGAAAGAAGAGATCCTGGACGAAGACATCGAGAAACTGATCGAGGAGCGTCAGGCAGCACGTAAGGCTAAAGATTTTGCAAGAGCCGATGCAATCCGTGATGAACTGTTAGAGAAGGGTATCATCTTAAAGGATACCAGAGAAGGAGTACAATGGAAAAGAGCGTAAAGTGGGAATTTGACACTTATATGCAGGAGATTTTCCAGATGAAAGAGGTGGATATCAAAGAATATTCACCTCTTACTTTGGCATATATCGGAGACTGCATTTATGATCTGATCATCAAAACGCTGGTGATCAATGAAGGAAACCGTCAGGTACAGAAACTGCACCAGAAGACCAGCTCTTATGTACAGGCATCCGCACAGTCGAAAATGATGCGTACGATGCAAGAACATCTGACAGAAGAAGAGCATGCCATCTATAAAAGAGGCCGCAATGCCAAGAGTGTATCGCCGGCGAAGAACCAGTCGATCACAGATTACAGACGTGCGACGGGATTCGAAGCCCTGCTTGGTTATCTGTATCTGAAAAAAGAGTGGAAAAGAATGCTGGAACTGGTTAAAATAGGTCTGGACAGTATCAAAGAACAATAAGGAGTGTCGAATATGAGTCACGATAAGAATGTACATGATAAGAAGATGCATGATAAAAAATCGTATGATAAGAAAGAAAATGAAAATATCATAGAAGGAAGAAATGCCGTCATGGAAGCATTTCGTTCCGGAAAACCGGTAGACAAGCTGTATGTACTGGACGGATGTCAGGACGGCGCAGTCAGATCCATCATCCGTGAGGCAAGAAAGCATGACACGATCCTGAACTTCGTGGAAAAGGACCGCTTAAACCAGTTGTCAGAGACCGGAAAACACCAGGGTGTGATCGCAAGTGTTGCCGCATATGAGTATGCAGAAGTAGAAGATATGTTAAAGCTTGCAGAAGAAAAAGGGGAAGATCCGTTCCTGATCATTTTGGATAATATCGAAGATCCGCACAATCTTGGTGCGATCATCCGTACCGCAAATCAGGCAGGTGCACATGGCGTGATCATTCCGAAGAGACGTGCAGTCGGACTGACGGCAACTGTGGCAAGAACTTCCGCAGGTGCGCTGAATTATACGCCGGTTGCAAAAGTAACGAATCTGGTAAAGACGATGGAAGATCTGAAGAAGAAGGGTCTGTGGTTCGTGTGTGCCGATATGGACGGCGATGTCATGTATGATGTCAATATGAAGGGGCCGATCGGTCTGGTGATCGGTAATGAAGGCGAAGGCGTGGGACGTCTGGTCAAAGACACTTGCGATTTTACCGCCAGAATCCCGATGAAAGGGGACATCGATTCCCTGAATGCATCGGTAGCAGCAGGTGTGCTGGCATATGAGATCGTAAGACAGCGGATGCAGTAAGAAAGTGAAGTACAGGCGATTGCCATAAGCAGATAAGTATAGAGTGAAATGTGGACTTCGGAGGAAAGTATGACAGAGTATAAAAAATTAACAGACGAAGAACTGATCCGCAGACTCCGCATGGGAGAAACCGGGATTATAGATTATCTGATGGAAAAATATAAGAATCTGGTCAGAAAAGAAGCCAATGCAATGTATCTGCTCGGCGGAGAGACAGACGACCTGATCCAGGAAGGAATGATCGGTCTTTTCAAAGCTGTTCAGGATTATGATGTGGATCAGGAAGCTTCTTTCTTCAGTTTTGCAAGACTGTGTGTGACGAGACAGCTCTATTCGGCAATCGAAGCTTCGAACAGAAAGAAACACAGCCCGCTTAACAGTTACATTTCTTTGTATGAAAGGGAAGATGGCGAAGGTTCTCTGATCGATACGATGGAATCAGAACATGAGACAAATCCGGAAGAACTGCTTGTCAGTCAGGAACATGCAAAGTCGCTGGAAGAACGGCTGGAAAAGGATTTAAGTGAACTGGAACGCAGAGTCTTGTATTTACACCTGATGGGGACCGATTATAAGACGATCGCAAAGCTTCTGGACCGGAGTCCGAAGACGATTGATAATGCACTTCAGAGGATCAAAGGGAAGATGCAGAAGATTCTGGAAAAGGAAAAATAGATATAATTAAAATACGATATGTCCAGAAGAAAAAAGTGTATATTTTGTAGAGTTTTTTGTATGTACAGGAAAATTACAGATTCTTATAATGATATATGCAGTAAAGGTAAAAATAGGAGGTATCGTAATGACAAAGAAAATATTAATCACCGGAGGCGCCGGTTATATCGGAAGTCACACAGCACTGGAACTTTTGAATGAAGGATATGAAGTTGTTGTATATGACAATCTGTGCAATTCATCAAAAGAATCTTTAAAGAGAGTAGAAGAGCTTTCTGGAAAGCACATTACATTTTATGAAGGAGATGTAATGGATGAAACTGCATTGAAGGCAATGATGGAAAAAGAGGGTGTAGATGCGGTGATTCACTGTGCAGCATTGAAGGCAGTCGGAGAATCTGTACAGAAGCCATTAGAGTATTACCGTAATAATATAACAGGAACCCTGACACTTATGGATGTTATGAAACAGACAGGGGTTAAGAATATCGTATTCAGCTCATCTGCAACTGTATACGGAAGTCCGGAGGAGATGCCGATCACAGAGGAGTGCCCGAAGGGACAGTGCACGAATCCTTACGGATGGACAAAATCCATGATGGAACAGATCATGACGGATGTACAGAAGGCCAATCCAGATATGAATGTTATTCTTCTTCGCTATTTCAACCCGGTAGGAGCACATGAAAGTGGACGTATCGGAGAGAATCCGAAGGGAATCCCAAACAACCTGATGCCATATATTTCACAGGTGGCAGTAGGAAAGCTTGAAAAACTCG
>ERZ773239.2496-NODE-2496-length-10577-cov-2.727998_pt1 | contig 10577 bp, 7 predicted proteins | sample MGYA00580521_ERZ773239 | MGnify/ENA primary metagenome ERZ773239 (study PRJEB29015, sample SAMEA2737801) | human gut metagenome | biome: human gut; feature: human-associated habitat; material: faeces | place: China | collected 2012 ... | reverse complement strand
TGAGTATGATGAAGAAGAACATATGAGGCAGGAACGAGAAGAAAGCAGGCAGGAAAGCTTTGAACAAATGGGAGAATTGATTGTAAAGTTGAATCAATTGGGACGCCAAGATGATATTTTGAAAGTAGCTACAGATGCTAAATTTAGGGAAGAGTTATTAGAAAAATTTCACCTTGATTAAAAATTTTATAGAAACCAGATGCTGTGTTAATGTCCAGCATCTGGTTTTTCTTTACATTTGCAATATATTATGGCCACTAATGTGCTTATAGCGGTCTCCAGTATGCCGGGGCCGACGATGGCAGCAGGATTGATACTGCCGTACTGGCTGCGGTAGGCAATGACATTTACAGGAATGAGCTGCAGGGATGATATATTAATGATAAGAAATGTGCACATTTCATTGCTGGCAGTTCCGGGAGCGCGCACTTTTCCCGGGAGGTGGTATTTGCGGCGGTCGTCTTCCAGATTTTTCAGTTCTTCCATTGCGTTCAGTCCGGCAGGTGTTGCAGCCCAGCCAAGTCCCAGAATGTTAGCAATGATATTCGTGGTGATGTGGGTGGCAGCAGGGTTATTGTCCGGAAGATTTGGGAACAGGAAATGAATCAGTGGCTTCAACTTTCGAGAAAGCTGTTCGATGATGCCGGCTTTTGTTGCAATTTCCATAAGCCCTACCCAGAAGGACATGATACCGATCATAGTAATGCATAGCGTGATTGCTTCCTTGGAAGAATCCAGTGCGGCATTGGTGATGTCGGGCATGCGTCCGGTAAATGCGGCGTAGATAATCCCAAGCATCATCATACCGGCCCAGAGATAATTGAGCATAAGAAAACCTCATAGTTTTCGCTTTATAAAAACTATGAGGTTTGTGTAATAAGTATGTCATATTATTTTAGAGAATCATCCAGCTTTCTCCATACGGTAAAGATCATCGTGACAAAGCAGGCGGTTCCGCCGATGAAGTTGGAAACCGGCTCGGCAAGAAAGACTCCATTTGTTCCAAGTCCGCCTACAGTCGGAAGCCACAGTGTCAGTGGAACGACGATGAGTGCCTTTCGCAGCAGGGAGAAGAATACGGCTTGTTTTGCTTTTCCCAGTGCAGTAAATGTGGACTGTCCGGCAAACTGCAGCGACATCATAAAGATTCCAAAGAAATATAAATGCATCGCAGGTACGCCTTCGGCTAACAATTCTGGTTCGCTGTTGAACATGTGAATGAAGAAGCGTGGGAAGGCGAGCAGTAATGCCCACATAAAACAGGAAAATAAGATACAGACAATCGTTGTAAATTTGATTGCTGATTTTACACGCGCATGTTTCCCGGCACCGTAGTTAAAGCTCATGACAGGTTGCGCACCACTTGTAAGACCGGTGACCGGCATGGTAATGATTTCCCGGACGGAGTTAATAACGGTCATGATTCCAACGTACAGGTCACCACCGTATCTGGAAAGAGTTGCGTTACAGACAATCTGTACCGATCCATTTGTAATCGCCATAATAAATCCGGCAAGTCCAAGAGCACAGATTTCCTTTACTAATCGGAAGTCCAGTTTCATATAAGCAAGTGAGAGTGTAAGGATTGCTTTCTTTCCGGTTAGAAAATGTAATACCCATATTGCAGAGATTCCTTGCGAAATGATGGTCGCAAGAGCGGCTCCACGGACTCCCATGTGGAGAACGAAGATAAAAAGCGGGTCAAGGATCAGGTTCAGGACAGCACCGATGGAGACGGTGAGCATTCCGGTCATTCCAAATCCCTGGGCGTTGATAAAGTTGTTCATGCCAAGACTGATCATGACAAAAAGCGTGCCGATAAGGTAGAGACTGATGTATGCATTTGCATAAGGATAAGTAATATCACTGGCGCCGAACAGGTAAAGCAATGGGCGCTTGAACAGGTAGCACAAAACCATGAGAATACCGCCGGAAATCAGGAGCATGGAAAAGGAGTTGCCGAGAATTTTCCGGGCGCGCCCAGGTTCACCGGCACCTTTTGCCATAGAAAAAAGCGGTGCGCCGCCCATACCGAACAGATTGGCAAAAGCGGTGATGATTGTAATGACCGGCAGAGTCAGACCGATTCCGGTCAACGCCTGGGTGGACACGTCTGGGAGATGACCGATGTAAATGCGGTCAATAATGTTGTAAAGGACATTAATGAGCTGCGCAAGCGTCATAGGAATTGCAAGACGCAGAATATTTCCAGAGATGCTGCCCTCACCAAAGTCATGAGTGTCCGTAGATTTTGCTTTTGGTAAAGCATTTGTATTATTTTTATGTAAAAGATTCAATTTCGGAAACTTCCTTTCTGATGCCGGTATGGATTTTATCCCACCGGCATAATATACAACAGATAGTATAGGGCAAGCAAAAGGAGAATTCAAGAATTGAAACTATTTCTTTACCTGTCGGATTTTATTGTACCACTCATGATATTCGGGATTATCTGTTACGGAATTACAATGAAAATTCCAGTTTATGACACATTTGTAAAAGGAGCGAAGGACGGATTTTTGACCGTTATCAAAATTATGCCGACTATGGTAGGGCTTATGGTAGCAGTCGGAGTACTAAGAGCATCCGGATTTCTGGAATTTCTGGCACAAATGATTGGAAAAGTTACACAATATATCGGATTCCCGGGCGAATTAGTTCCACTCACAATAGTAAAGATGTTCTCCTCGTCCGCAGCGACAGGATTACTCCTTGATGTCTACAAAGAGTACGGGACAGATTCCTATCTGGGACTAGTGGCATCAATCAGCATGTCCTGCACAGAAACAATATTTTACACTATGAGCGTTTACTTCATGACCGCAAAAGTAACAAAAACAAGATACACACTGCCAGGGGCATTACTGGCAACACTCGCCGGATTGGCGGCCAGCGTAGTACTAGGGGGCGTAGTAAAATAGAAAAGTTACGGTAGAAAACGCAGAATAACTACGTCCCCAAAAGGTTGCTCTTAGGGGCAAAATTCGGTATACTGATAGGAGCAAATCCCGTGTGTTTGTGGGTGAAGGAGGAACGAATGAATCTGATCAGTCGGATTCCGAAGGATTTTTACAAGGTATTCGGAAGTAAATATATGGAATTCTATATGCAGTTTCTTGTGGAGGTTTACGAGGAGAGCAGCCAGTCGTATTCGCTTTTGGGGTTGACTGAGGGCGAGTGTCAGGCGATTATGAATGAGCAGCTTGCCCGTATGACGTTAGACTGGAGTGAGGAGCGTTTCGATGAGGAAGGGGAGCTTTTGACGCGGTCGAACATGGCGATGATAAGTTTACGGCATTTTGAAGACTGGGGATGGCTTAGACGTGACTATGACGAAACGCTAAACAGCTATGTAGTATCTTTCCCGGAGTATAGTCAGTTGTATGTGGAGTTGTTCCGTAATCTTTATAGTGATGAGGATAGCAAGGAGCGCGAGAGTGTGCTGGCAGTGTACAGTCACCTTTATACATATAGTTCGGATCGGGAGAAGAATAATGATATCCTGAAAAGTGCACTGCATACGTCAAGATCCCTGCTTCAGATGCTGGCAAATATGCAGGAAGGAATGCGCGGATATTTTGATGAATTATCGAGCCAGCGAAGTTTTTTAGGAATCCAGGAAGTTCTTGTAAAGGAAATCAACAATAGTGACAGCCAGAAATATGCGATTTTGACGACAACCGACAGCTTTTATCGTTACAAGGAAGCGGTCAAAGAGCTGATAGAGAAGAATCTTGGGGAAAATGAGACAAGGCGCGAAGGTTTTGTGGAAAAGCTCCGGGATATTCAAGTTCAGCTGGCGCGAGAGGAGCAGGAGAAGTCTGAAGAACGAAATGTGCAGAATAAGCTGAGCATTCAGCGTTACCGTCTGGAGCGGGCAGTGAAGCTCTGTGACGAAGCAAATGAAATGTTGTACCGCATTTCCAGAGAGTTCGATGCCATTGAGCGAAGATACAATATGCTGATTGAGCAGAAGACTGTATTTGCAAGCCGGGCTGCTGCGAGAATCCGGTACATTTTGATGGAAGGCGCGGTCGAGGAAGATCAGACAATTGCTTTTGTAAATCTTCTGACTCAGAGTGAAAAACGTGATGAAATTTTGGACAAGCTGTCTCAGAAAATGAAGCTGACCGAACCATACCGTGTGATGAACGAAAAAAGTCTGTATCAGAGACGTGACCGGAAAAAAGAAGCATTTGTACCGCAGGCGGTGGCAGAGGTAACAGAACAGGCAGATTCGGAAGAAATGAATGAGTATGTTCTTAAGCCGCTGAGCGTAAATCATCAACTGGTCTGCAAAGGGGTACTTGAAGCCGCTTTACACGCAGAAGGAAATCCGAGAGTTCCGGAAACAAAACGAGCAGGATGGAAACTTTATTGTGACGAAAGACACAGTAAAATCCATGGAAGATCTGGAAAAGCTGTTTCTTGTTTGGCAGGATGCTACGGAAGTTGCGGAAGGAACGGAAGAGATTGAGGTCGGAGAAGAACTTGAGAACGAGAATGGTCTGAGATTCTCTAAGCTTGTGATTAAAAAATCTCAGTAATCATCAGGTGTAAATATCATAGATGGGGGCTTGTGCCCCAACATCATAATAAGAAAGACAAGGATAAGGGAAAACATATGGTAAATTATATGGAAGAATTGTCTGTGACAGAGGCGGAGAATCTGAAGAAAACCATTTCCGCGCTGTTTCGGCAGACATGCATTTTACAAGTAAAATACGATCCGGTCACATTAACGCCGAGGGATAACCTTCACTATGAAATCTGTGTGAGACACCGGAAATTTATAGAAGACTATCTGTCCGTACTTGGGTGCGAACTGGTACACGACCCACAGGAACACATTTTCAGGCTGACCGGGGAAGGCGTGGCTGTGGAACGTTTGAATGTGACGGCTACGAAGATCATTCTTCTTATTAAAATAATCTATCGGGATAAGATTCTCGGCGAAGGTCTGAATGCGACAGTGACGAATCTGGCGGAGATCCGTGAGTATGGAAAGAACACGAATCTGATCAATGAGAAGCTGACTATGGCAGAGTGGAAAGATGCGCTGTATGTTATGAGCAAGCATCAGATCATCGAGGTGCCGGGCGCGATCCAGAACGTAGAAGATCAGACAAAGATTTACATTTACAGCACAATTAATCTGTATTGCAGTGGTGTAGATATTCAGGCATTGATGAAAGAATATGTTGATGAGGAAGGCGGTGCAGAAGTTGAAGCAGGCGAAGAAGATATTTACAAGAATGCTGATGAATAATTGGGGCGGTGTCAGTCACAAGATCATGGAGTTCCATGAGTATGTGAATCTGTTCAGTGGTAAGAGTGGCTCTGGAAAATCAACAGTTATGGATGCCATTCAAGTCGTTCTGTACGGAAGTATTTCCGCTACATTTTTAAATAAGGCGGCGGACGATGCGAAGAACCGCCGAAGTGTGCTCAGTTACCTGCGAGGTGCGCAGAAAGACGGTTCTTACAATCGTGATGGACAGGATTTCTGCTCTCAGATCGTACTGGAGATATTTGATACCGGAACGAAGGTGAGCACTTGTATCGGTGTTGCATTCGAAGTTGGAAAAAATGATACCGATATCCGGAAGTATACATTTTTCAGTCACTCCGGGAAAATTCCGGAGGACGAGTATCTGACGGAGAAAGGTGTGCCATATACAATTGCAGGACTCAGAAAGCTTGTGGAAAAGCGGGTGGATTCTTCGGACAATCGTGGACGAGGTGATGTGAATCGTCTTTATCCGTCAAAAGAGGCATATCTGAAAACGGTTTATGATGTGATATTTGGATATGTGGAGCCGGGGCGCATGATGACCATGGAAAAGAGTGCGATTGCCCTTCGCATGACAAATGGAACGGGTCAGTTTATCCGTGATTATATGTTCCCGAAGAGTAAGGAGGACACGGTTTCGACCATCAGTGACCAGCTTGGTGCGTACCGTGAGATCAAAGAGCGTGTGGAAGACCTGGAGAATCGGATTCATCTTCTGGATGAGATCAGCCGGCAGAATCTGGCACTTCAGACGACGCGTGCGGATAAGCTCCATGTGGAACAGGTGTTAAAATATATTGATATTGAAAGCTTCAAGACGAAGATTGAGGCGAGAAGTCAGGATCTTATGGATATCAATGAGAAGATTCGTGCCAGAGAAAAACAGCAGAATGAGAATAATGAGAAAAAGACACAGCTTACGAACGCACTTGTAGAGGTAGAAGCGGAACTAAAATCCAGTGATTATGGTCAGAAGGAGAAGGAGCTGAAGAGTCTTAAGGAGACCATCAAGCTTCTGGCCCGCAACAGTGAGCAGTGGCGCGAGGTTGTAAAAGGACTTGTCCGCTGGGAGGAAGATGAAGAGATCAGTGCCTATGTGAGCAATCCGGCACTTCAGAGGATTGATGAGATCAAGTCGGGAAATGTTTCAAAGGAAGCAATTGAGAAGCTAAAGAAACAACTAAGTGACGCGCTGGAGAGCATTAATGAAGAAGTTGATGAAATCGGTACAAGAATCAGTCAGAACCGCAAGGATTTGAAAGAGAAAAAGGAAATGGTGGAGGATCTGAAAAACGACCGCAAACCGTACCGAAAAGAGTTAAAACAGGCAAGGCAGGAGTTACAGAACCGTCTGAGCACACAATATGGAAGAACCATTCACGTCAACATTTTCGCAGACCTTTTTGATATTACAGATGAGAAGTGGAAAAATGCGATTGAAGGTCGTATGGGGCGTGTGAAACACAGTCTTGTGACCGCACCGGAGTACGCCCTTGATGCAGCGAAAGTATTTCGTAAGCTTCAATATCTTGGTGGGATTGATGAAGTAGATCTGTTAGATACGGCCGCAATTGTGAAGTCCGAGCCAAAAGTTCATGACAATTCGATCTATGAGGCTGTTCATGCAGAAGAACCATACGTGGACCAGTGCCTGCGCCGTTATCTCGGAAGAATTGCCAAATGCGAGACAGAGGAAGAACTCCGTGCCTCCGGAAATGGTGTGACAGCCGACTGTTATTCTTATAATAATTACATTTTCCGTCATCTGAAGAAAAATGATTACGAAAAATATGCCTGCATTGGAACGAAGGTTTCTAAGGCAAAGCTTCGTGAAATGGAAGATGAGGTTCTGAAGCTGAGTGAAGAAGTATTGCAAGATCAGCAGATGCAGCAAAGCCTGAAAGCAGCCCAGGGATTTGAGCGGCTGAACCAAAGCACAGATCAGATCCTGCATCTGGCCGGGGCAGGAGAAGAACTGCAGGCATTTTACGAGAAACAGGATCAGCTGGAGAAGGAACTGCGAGAGCTTCGCGAAGGAAGCAGAACTGCGGAACTCAATCAGCAGAAGACAGAATTAGAAGTAAAAATCCAGGAAATTGAGAAGATATCTGAACAGCTTCAGAAAGAAATACTGGGCTATGCTAAGACACAGGGACAGGCAGAGCAGGATATCGTGAATTTCCAGAATCGTATGGATTTCCTGATGCAGGGATTTGTACTGAATGAAGAACTGCAGACTGAAGTCCAGGAAGCATTAAAGATACAATCTGAGCAGACATACCGACGTAAGAAAAGTAAAGAATCTGAAGAGCTGATGAAGCAGGAAGAGGAAGTACGTGATCTTCTGACCCGTGCGAGAAATCAGTTCAATCAGGCATATCCATCCTATGGTCTGACGGGCGTAGAACACGAAAATGTTTCTTATGACAGGATTTTGAATCAATGCAGACAGGACTTTGAGCCGAAGTATAAAGATGAATTTCAGAAACAGTATGATCTGATCTACCATACGCTTCGTGAAAATGTAATCGCGACGATCCACGGTGAAATCAAAGCGGCATACCGTCACAGGAAAGAAATCAATCGTATGCTGGCAAAGATTAAATTCTCTGACAGTATTTACCAGATTGATATTCTTCCGGCAGAAAATGAAAATGGACAGTTCTATGAGATGCTGATGGCACCGGAATTGGACAGCAAAGTGCTGGACGATGATGGTTTCGACGGACAGATCACGCTTGGCGAAGACACATTTTATCAGAAGTACGAGCAACAGATCTTGCGCCTGACAGAGAAATTCATGCCTCCGAAAGACGAAGATGCCAAGTCCTTAAGTCAGCACCGTCAGCAGATGGAGCAGTACGTGGATTACCGGAATTATCTGACCTTCAGTATGTATGAACGAGTAGAAGATGAAGATGGAAATGTGAAAAAAAATGCGGTCGATGACATGGCAGGACGTGATTCCGGAGGAGAAGGACAAAATCCGAAATATGTGGCACTTCTGGCTGGATTTGCAATGCTTTATATGCAGCAGACAAACCGCGATTCCAAGATAAGACTGGTACTTTTGGATGAAGCATTTTCCAAAATGGACAAAGAACGAAGTGAAGTCTGCCTGCACTACGCAAGAGAACTGGAATTGCAGTTGATCGTGTGCGTACCGGACGAGCGGCTGCAGTCCTTGATCCGAAATGTGGACAGTGTGTACGGATTTAGAAGATATCAGAATCAGGTAAGTATGATGCATATCGATAAAGGAGAATATCTGGATATGATTGAGGGGAAGATTTGACTCGCATGAGTCAAATCTTCCCTTGAAACTTTCCCCTGAAACTTTTCCGCTAATACGCATTTTTAATTTGCTTCTGTAGAATTTCAAATGGCGCCGGTCCGGTATCGAGGATGCATTGGTGGAACTGATTCTGGGTAAAATCATCTCCCCAGGTTTTTATTGCCAGTTTCTTTAATTCCAGAAATTCCACGTATCCGATGTAATATTTGAGATAATTGCCGGGATCTGCGACAATCAGATCAAAAATGTCCTCGATTGTCTTTTCATTCGTGATTCCATAGGTTCGGAAAAAGGTAACTGTTTCAGCAAGAGTCCAGCCGTCATAGTGGATGCCCATATCGGCGAGGGCGTAAAGTCCGAGAATGACGGAGGCATTATGTTGGAGAAGTGTTGCCATATCATGAGAAAGCGGGGAATAGTAATAACTCAGCATTTCACAATATGTAGCCCAACCTTCGGTATATCCGCCAAATGACAGAAGATCTCGAATCGGAGGGTGTTTGGTGGCGGAGTAGTAGACTGTCTGATATAAATGCCCCGGATAACCTTCGTGTGCCAGAGTTGTAAAGAGAGTCAGGTCATCAGAAATGTGTCCGGGATTAATATAGATGACATTTTCGCCACTGTTATCAATTGGCGGAATCATGTAAAAAGCAGGACTTAAATATTCTTCCATAGCTTCCTGAACATATTTTATTTCGAAAGAAACTTTTGGAGGTTCTGGGAATGAGCTGGATATTTTATCTTGCAGCGTATTTAAAATGTTGACCGGATCATCAGAAGAAAATTCGGTACCGTGACCTTTGAATAAATCAGAAGCCGCTCCCGGCGTGGTACCTTGTACAGAGCCAGAATGAGCTTCAGAGTTCTTATGGAAACTGGAATTGTTTAATAATTTCTGCATCGTTAGCAGGTCACTTTGAATTTGTCTTTGTGCAAGTTTCTGAAGCTGTGGAATGGTTCTGGCAGAACCGGTCTGTTCTTTTACTGAGAGTTCATAATATTTTTTCCCATCAGGAAGATAACAGAGTCCCCGTTTGTTGTTTCCGGTATCACGAAGATTTTGGAGTCCGTCACTAAGAAAAGTGAACGCCGGAAGAACGTAATTTAAAACGGCGTCACGATTTTGTTTCTTATAATCTTCAGAAGTTGCAGCAGGCAAATTCAAAGCGTCAATTTTAGAATCAAATGTGGCATAAAGATAGTTATTTTTCATGGTGGCAAATGTCTGACATTCCGTGATAATGTCGTCGGCGACGTAGGAAGCCATGAAAAGTCCGGCGTTGCTTTTTGCTTTCTCAAATGTGAGAATAGATTGGAAATAATCGGGAATGGTAGTCAGAAGTTTCAGGTAAGTGTCAATATCGTCAGTATTATAAAAACGATATTCTGACAGAAGAATAGGAAGCTGTGCCTGAGTACCGGTAAGTGGTGTGAGAGGTTCTTCATATAAAAGATAAGGCCCCATTTCCAAAGAAGAGGTATAAGAGTGTTCAAGAATATCGTAAGTCAGCTTATTATAATCAGACAGCTTGTTTCGTTTGAACTGATGAAGGCTTGCAAGAGCATTTTCCGCAGAAGCACATATAAGCGCCGAGTCTGTTCCGGCGTATCCACAAGAGACAGGTGGATTTTGAATTCCATAAGATTTCGGATTTTTTACTGTGTAATGAAGCGTGATCGTATTCGCAGACACCTCCTGTCTAAATAGTTCCTCCACGTATCGGTCGAAGTGGGAATTCATATCCAAAGCTGAATTTCCACCAACAATCGCACTTAGAAGCAGCGTAAAAATCAGCAGACCGGACATAAAACCAACCAACAGAAAGTGCCGTTTTTTATAAAGAGACATACAAAGAATCCTTTCAGTGCCTTTCTATAATATTTATGAACAGAGTTCGGAGAAAATGTGTTATCATGGAATACATGACATAGAAAAAATCAGGCATTCTTGAAAAAAAGTGATTTTTGTAAAATGTGTAGTGAATT
>ERZ773239.2495-NODE-2495-length-10578-cov-2.369857_pt1 | contig 10578 bp, 9 predicted proteins | sample MGYA00580521_ERZ773239 | MGnify/ENA primary metagenome ERZ773239 (study PRJEB29015, sample SAMEA2737801) | human gut metagenome | biome: human gut; feature: human-associated habitat; material: faeces | place: China | collected 2012 ... | reverse complement strand
ATTTACAGAGTGCAGGAACAACGGGCTGTTAAGCAGGATGTTGTCGAAATATATTCTGATCTTTCTGTCAGTGTCCGACAAACTTCTGCTTTGGTGCAGGCATATAATGAGTCATGCATACAAAGGAGAAGGAAGGTGGAATATGCACTACGAATTGTATATTGATTTGTTGTTTCTGGAAAATTTCATGATGGACAGTCTGTTGCTTCTTGTACTGAATCGGGTTCTGAAATGCAAAAGTAACTGGCAGAGAATCTTTCTGGGCGGAGGGCTTGGGAGCGGGATGATGTGCCTTGGAATAGTCGTGGGGATCCCCGGAGTCTTTCAACTTATTTTTTTTCATGGAATTGTCAGCAGTTGTATGCTTATAACCGGTCTCCGTATCAGAACGAAAGCTCAATTTATAAAGGCCTACATATTATTATATCTATGTGCGGTTTTTATGGGAGGCATGATGACAGCATTCCGGCCGTATTTAAGGTATATCAGCCTTTTTTATGGGACGGCAGTGGGAACGGCATTTCTCTTTGTGAAATGCTGGAAACTGTTAAGAAAAATAAGCGGAAAAGAACAGGTGCGGTGTGAGGTGACGCTGTATTGGAACGAGAGAAAGATGAGCGTCATGGCACTGATGGATACGGGAAATCTTTTATGCGATCCGGTCAGTGGTGATCCGGTCAGTATTCTCGACCATGAATTCTATGAAAAGTTCAGAGAACAACAGCAGAAAGAAGGATCTGTCCTGAGGGATACGGAACCCAAAATGCGGTACATCCCTTATCAGAGTATCAGTGGAACCGGTGTGATAAAAATCTTCCGAATCGAGAAAATGTGTGTCAGCATGGACGGGGAAAAATGGATTGAAAAACCGTTGATCGGAATCAGTGAAGGAACGATTTCAGAGAAGCAGGAATACCAGTTGATCCTGAACCATGATTATCTGAATATTTAGGAGGAAAATGAAAATGATAGTAAAAGTAGCAGTGCCGGAGAAATTTAAACTGAAAGTAGTGCCTGATTTCAGGACGCTGATCTTCGGAGGGCAGAAAGAGATTCATTACATAGGGGGAACGGATATTCTTCCACCGCCGCTTGAAAATGAAAAAGAAGAGGAAGTGATCGGACGGCTGGGAACAGAAGATGATCAGGAGGCGAAAAAGCTTCTGACACAGAGCACGCTGCCGATCAATACAGTGTCGCTGTATGTGGGGTACAGCAATTTCTCGTACTTTACGAAGATGTTTAAGGACAATACGGGATACGCACCGCTGGAATATCGAAGAAGCTTTAGTGAAAAATAGCGGAAAGCCACCCTTCACATGTCCGGGAAATAACAGAGGATTTTATCACTTTCTTACGCACCGGAACAGCAGCAAACAGGTCGGAATAGTGAAAGAAAAAGGTCGGATCAGGGGATATTTTTTTCAGGTCAGATGTGGTAAAATTTCAGTATAAGATTCAGAAAAAACGGAAAAACGATATTTTTCTGACATTTTAGGGGTTTCTGAAGAAGCAGATACAGCAAAAACGAGGTATGGAGGAGACAAAATGACCGAGCAGAAATTAAAAGAGCTTCTGGCCGACATGACGCTGGAAGAAAAAGTAAACCAGATGAGCCAGGTGGTGGGCGCCTTCTTCAATAAAGATATGGACATCACAGCCATGGGACCGATGGCGGATAAAGGCTTTACGCCGGAAAATGTAGCGCTTTCCGGTTCCATCCTGGGCAGCATGGGTGCAAAAACGTTAAAGAAAATCCAGAAGGATTTTGTGGAGCAGCACCCGCATCACATCCCGATGCTGTTCATGCTGGATGTCATCAACGGCTTCAAGACCATTTTCCCGATTCCGCTGGGACAGGGCGCAACGTTTGAACCGGAGCTGTCCGAAAAGTGTGCGGCAGTTGCTGCAAAAGAAGCAGCCGTTTCCGGCCTTCACGTAACCTTCGCACCGATGACCGACCTGGTCCGCGATGCAAGATGGGGCCGTGTCATGGAGTCTACCGGTGAGGATCCGTATCTGAACGGTCTGTTCTGTGCCGGAATGGTGCGCGGATTCCAGGGAGACGATCTGAAGGAGCCGTACAAGATTGCTTCCTGTGTGAAGCATTTCGCAGGCTATGGTGCTCCGACAGCAGGAAGAGACTACAATACGGTAGAGCTTTCCGAGCATACCTTCCGTGACTTCTATCTGCTGTCCTACAAAGCCGGCATCGATGCAGGAGCAGCGATGGTAATGACTTCCTTCAACACGGTAAACGGTGTTCCGGCAACCGGAAACAAGAAACTGATGCGCGGCATCCTGCGTGACGAGATGGGATTTGACGGAGTTCTGATTTCCGACTGGGCGGCAATCGAGGAGATTATTTACCACGGCTACTGCGCAGACCGTGAGGAGGCAGCTGTCCGCTCCGCCGAGGCAGGCGTTGACATTGATATGATGACCGGCATTTACTGCGAAAACCTGTGCCGTCTTGTAAGAGAGGGTAAGATTTCCGAGGATCTGATCGACGAGTCCTGCATGCGTATTCTGGAACTGAAAAACAAACTGGGACTGTTTGAAAATCCGTATAAAGACGCAGACGAGACGAAAGAAAAAGAGGTCATTCTCTGCAAAGAGCACCGCGATCTGGCAAGAGAAGCCGCAAGAAAATCGTTTGTACTGCTGAAAAACGAAGAGAAAATCCTGCCGCTTGGCAAGGAGAAAAAAATTGCCTGGGTCGGACCGTATGTCCACAGCAGAAACCTGATGGGCGCCTGGTCCTTTATCGGAGATGCAAAGGATGTGACAAATCTGGAAGAGGCCGTAAAAGCGCAGGCAGATACGACAAACATGAGCTTCCATGCAGGTTCCCCGATGCTCGGCTCCGACATCCGTCTGGAGGGCTTCGGTGAAGCGATGGAGCAGTCCCATACACCGGAGGAAGAGGAGGCAATGCTTCTTGAGGCTGTAAACGCAGCAAAGGAGGCCGAGGTTGTCGTTCTTGCGATCGGTGAGGACCGTCTGCAGTCCGGCGAGGCAACCAGCAACGCGAACATCCGCATCCCGGAAATCCAGCAGAGACTGCTTGAGCGCGTTTCAAAAGTCAATGAAAACGTTGTCGTTGTCCTCTTCAACGGCCGTCCGCTCGACCTGCGCGATGTCGTATCGAAAGCAAAAGCCGTTCTTGAAGTGTGGATGCCGGGTACCGAGGGTGCCAATGCAATCGCAGACGTTGTTTTTGGTACATACGCTCCAAGCGGCAAGCTGACCATGAGCTTCCCGTACTCTGTAGGCCAGGTGCCGGTTCACTACAACGAGTATTCCACCGGAAGACCGCATGTGCCGGGCAAGGACAAAGACCGTTTCCGTTCCAAATACCTCGACATCCCGAACGCACCACTGTTCCCGTTCGGATATGGCCTTGGCTACACCAGCTTTGCAATTTCAGATGTGAAACTGGACAAGGCAGAGCTTGGCATGGAAGATGAGATTAAAGCCTCCGTAACCGTGAAAAACACCGGCGATACAAAGGGAACCGAGACCGTACAGCTTTACATCCACGACGTAGCCGCATCCGTGGTACGCCCGGTGAAAGAGCTGAAAGATTTCTGCAAGGTAACCCTTCAGCCGGGAGAAGAAACCGAAGTCATCTTCAAAATCACAGAAGAAGAGCTTCGCTTCCTGACAGAAAATGAGCGTGTAGAAAGTGAAAACGGTGCTTTCGAAGTCTTCATCGGAAGCGACAGCACGACAGAGAATAAGGCAGAATTTGTGCTGAAAAAATAAGAAGCAATACTGGGATGTAGCGTAAGCGGAATCAAGATGGGGGTCTGAATCGCTACGGAAAGATAAAAGAAAAGCCAGCCACAAAAAGCGAAAAGAATTTTGCTTTTGCGGCTGGCTTTTTTCTGCCGGTACCGTATTGACCCTTCTGTTAAAACAAAGTAAAATAGAAATTGGTATTGGGACGAAAGAGAGGAAAAGAAATGGGGTACTTAGGAAACAAGTTACAGGGGAAATACCACAAAGACACATTCCAGACCGCCGTCAACATGGCGTGGCCGGCGATCGTGGAGTCGTTTTTCATTGCATTTGCGGGTCTTGTAGATTCGCTGATGGTAAGCTCGCTTGGCTCCTACGCAGTTGCCGCGGTCGGTCTGACGACACAGCCGAAGCTGCTTGGCCTGGCGTTTTTCTTTGCGCTGAATGTGTCGATTTCGGCTCTCGTTGCGCGGCGGCGCGGAGAGCAGAGGCAGGGTGCGGCGAATGAGACTCTGGTAACTGCGCTTGTATTTATTATCCTTGCGGCAGCTGCATTCAGTGTTGGATTTGTGGCGTTTGCAAGTCCGATTATCCATCTGTGCGGTTCAACGGCGGAGACTCATAATGGCGCAGTAACATATTTCCGTATCATCATGGGCGGTATGATTTTTAACTGTATCCAGATGGGGATCAACTCGGCACAGCGCGGTGCGGGCAATACAAAAATCACGATGCGCACAAATGTAACATCAAATATGATTAATATTATCCTGAATTATCTTCTGATCAACGGCCATTTCGGGTTCCCGGCACTCGGCATTCAGGGTGCGGCACTGGCAACCGTCACAGGAACGGTTGTCGGATGTGTGATGAGTATCCTTTCCATCACAAAGCAAGACGGATTCCTGAACCTTGGCTATATTCTGAAGAACAAAATTAAACCGACGCTTGCAGCGTTCATCAGCCTGGTCAGGGTCGGGTACAGTGTGTTTTTCGAGCAGGTTTTCATGCGGATCGGCTTTATGATGACGGCGATCATGGCGGCCAAGCAGGGAACCGATGCGATGGCGGCACACCAGGTCGGCATGAATATTATGTCGCTTTCGTTTGCGTTCGGTGACGGCCTCCAGTCCGCAGCGGTTGCACTGATCAGCCGGAGCCTTGGCGCAAAAAAGCCGGATCTTGCGAAGGAGTACGGCAGAACGTGCCGTCTGATCGGCGCGGGCATCGCAGTATGCCTCGTTGCCATTTATCTTTTCGGCGGAAGATGGCTGTACAGCCTGTTTTTCGAAGAACAGCATATCATTGAAATCGGTGTCAGCATCATCCATGTCATTATCTTCGTCGTCATTTTCCAGATCTGTCAGGTTATTTACATGGGATGCCTGCGCGGTGCGGGAGATACGCTTTATACGGCAGTTGCATCCATGATCAGCGTTACATTTATTCGTACGATCGTTTCGTATCTGGGCGGTTACACGCTGGGGCTTGGCATCGTCGGAATCTGGTTCGGCGTGCTGGCGGATCAGATGTCACGGTTTATCTTTGCGACGATCCGATTCAAACAGGGAAAATGGGTGAAAATTAAGATTTAATCGAATCAAGCAGCGAAGCGGATTGCGAATATCCGCTTGACGTAACGATTCAGAGCCATGCGAAATGGTACTCTGAATCATTACCAATATAAAACTAAAACAGGAGGAAGCAAAACGATGTACAAATTTGACAGAGAAGCCTATGACAGGCGGATGGAGTGGTACCGCGACGCCCGTTTCGGCATGTTTATCCACTGGGGGCTTTATGCCATCCCGGCGCGCGGAGAATGGGTGCGGAGTACCGAGCAGATTCCGAAAGAAGATTACATGAAATATTTTGAGGAGTTCAATCCTGTTGATTTCGAACCGCGGAAATGGGCCAAGGCGGCGAAAGAGGCCGGTATGAAATACGTGGTTCTGACTGCCAAGCATCACGACGGTTTCTGCCTCTTCGACAGCCAGTATACCGATTTCAAATCCACCAACACGAAATGCGGCCGCGACCTCGTTGCAGAGTACGTTGATGCCGTCCGTGCAGAAGGACTGAAGGTCGGTTTGTATTTCTCTCTGCTCGACTGGTTCCACGACGATTTTCCGCACTATGGCGACCGGAATCACCCGATGCGGAACAACCCGGCATATAAAAACGATGACCGCGATTTCGACCGCTACCTGACCTACATGCACAATCAGGTACGCGAGATCTGCACAAACTACGGAAAGCTCGATGTGCTGTGGTTTGACTTTTCCTACGATACGTTGCGCGGCGAAGCATGGAAAGCGACGGAGCTGATCAATATGGTGCGGAAGCTCCAGCCGGATGTCATCATCGACAACCGTCTCGAGGTGAGCGGAGAGGGCTACGGTTCTCTGGCGGCCGGAAATCCGACCCCGTACCACGGCGACTTTGTGAGCCCGGAGCAGATGATTCCGCCGAATGGCATCCAGGATGTAAATGGAAACGATATCGCCTGGGAATCCTGCGTTACGATGAACAATCACTGGGGCTATTGTGCCAATGACCACTTCTTCAAACCGGCACCGATGCTGATCAAAAAGCTGGTCGAGTGCGTATCGAAGGGTGGAAACCTGCTTTTGAACGTCGGCCCGGACGCCAGGGGAAATATCCCGGAGGAGTCGATCGAACGGCTGGCTGAGATTGGAAAGTGGATGAAGAAAAACGGAGAGAGCATTTACGGCTGCGGAAAAGCCGGTATTGAGAAACCGGACTTTGGCCGTGTGACGCGCCACGGAAACCATCTGTATTTTCATGTCTATGAAAATACCGTTGGGCCGCTGCCGCTGCCCGGCGTGAAAAAAGAAGAAATCCAGGCGATCCGCTACGTCGCAACCGGCGCGGAAATCCCGGTTTCCACAAGCTGGGTACACAGCGATTATCCGACCATGGCATTCGCCGATCTCGGCGAAGACCCGGTATTGCCGGATGGAGTCGATACAGTCATCGATGTGATTCTGAAAAAGTAGAGGGTAAAATCGGATTTGATCCTGGAGCGAGTCTGAAAAAGCATTTCCGCAATCTGCAGGCTTCACTTTGCGGTATCTTTTTTTTCAGACACGCTCTAAAAGTCTTACAAGTTCTTACAAAATTCTGTATTTTTCGTTCCGCTGATTGACAGTTCTGGCAGAAGAATGCATACTGAAAAAAACACAAGATCACAGCCCGTGCTTCGAAATTTAACTGAATCAAGCAAGTAGCGAAGCGGATTGCGAAGATCCGCCTGACTCCTTTTCCTGCGCAGGGAAGGATAAGAGCTTTCGGAGTGAGAAAAGGGCAGTCTGTTTTTAGAAACGAAGCAAGAGAATGATAGCTTTGCTTTACAAAGAAAAAAGAGGGGGAATAAAACATGATTCGTCTGAACCACGTCAGCAAAATTTACGGCGATGGAAGCAAAAAAGCCGTCGATGATCTTTCCTGGGATATCGAAGATGGAAAGATCACCGGCTTCATCGGTCCTAACGGGGCCGGAAAAACGACAACGTTAAAAATGATCACCGGTATCCTTGCGCCGTCCGAGGGAACGATTGAAATCAATGGAAAAGATATTCAGAAGGATCCGCTCGAAGCCAAGCGCCAGTTCGGTTTTGTGCCCGACGACCCGGATGCGTTTCTTCGCGTCAGGGGAATTGAATACCTGAATTTCATGGCAGATATCTACGGTGTCGGAACGGAAGAACGTCAGCGTTTTATCGAAGAAACCGCAAAACGCTTTGAGATGGAAGAGAACCTTTCGAGCCGTATCATGAGCTACTCGCATGGCATGCGTCAGAAAATCATGGTGATGGGCGCACTGATCCACAAGCCGCCGGTCTGGATTCTCGATGAGCCGCTGACCGGCCTTGACCCGCGCTCCGCGCACGAGCTCAAACAGATGATGCGTGAACACGCCGATGCCGGAAACGCCGTGCTGTTTTCCACCCATGTGCTGGAAGTAGCGGAAAAACTCTGCGACCGCATCGCCATCATCCATCACGGCCGCCAGGTATACCTGGGTACCCTGGAAGAATTAAAAGCGGCCTATCCGGATCAGACACTTGAAAATATCTTTCTGGAGATCACCGAACATGCGTAACTTATGGATTCTCACCCGTTTCCTTCTGAAAAGCGGACCAGGAAAAAGCAATCAGAAGAGCGGAAAAAAGAAAGCATTTTCGGACGGAGGACGTATCGTTGTATACCTTCTGCTTGGTGTCTGCCTCCTTCCCGTGTCGGTCTTACTGTTTCTTCTGGGATATTCCGGCTATACCTTCCTGCAGCCGCTCGGGCTGGAAACCCTGCTGATCGAGTTCGTCTGTGCCATTGGCATGATGGTCATTTTCTTCTATGGCCTGCCGCTGTTTCTGAGCGAGTATTACATGGACTCTGACCTCGTAAAGCTTTTGCCGCTGCCGTTTACCCCGGCGCAGATTGTCGGTGCGAAAGGCTTCTGCTGTCTGCTGAACGAATACTATCTTATTGTACTGCTGTTCTTTCCGTTTCTGTTAGGGTACGGGATCAGCGCCAAAATGGGCATTTTTTACTGGATCAATATGATCCTCGCCTGCCTTATTTTCCCGGTTGTGCCGCTCGTTTACGCCGCAGTTTTGACGATGCTCGTGATGCGTCTTTTCAAAAATATCCGAAACAAGGATTTCTTAAGCTACCTCGGATTCGCCGCATCCCTGATTTTTGCGATCGGCATCAACGTATTTTCGCGCAGTATCGGAAATTTTGAAATGCAGGATATTATGAACCTGATGGAAAGCCAGAAGGGCACTCTGCGCGCCTTCCGGACCATTTTTCCGAACCTGCCCCTGATGACCGGAAGCCTTGCAGATGCATCCTTTCTCGAAATGATACTCTACATCGCTACAACAGCCGTCATCCTTGCTGTCTTTTTCGCCCTCGCCTGGAAAATCTACCTCCCGGCTGTCCTCGGCATGAGCGAGACCACCAGCGAAAAACGCATTTTATCCAAAGAAGAAGTGACCCGAACCGTCAAAAGAAAAAATCCGATCCGCACCTACGCGATGATCGAATGGAAAAAACTGTACCGAACCCCGGCCTGGTTCATGAATTGTGTTCTGATGCCTCTCATCTGGCCGGTCTTCATGCTTGGCATTGCCCTCGTTTCGGTCATTTCCAGCCTTGGCATGGCTAAAACCACCGGCCTTTGGACCCGGCTTGTCGCCGATGGCACTATATTCCGCCTCCTGAAAGGGGAACTGCCCGTCGCAGTTGCCGTCCTTACCGCCGCCGGAATCGCCGTCATGATGTCCATGTTCTGCGTGATCTCCGCCACAGCGATGTCCCGAAAGGGCAGCGAATACATCTATATGAAATGCATTCCGATGAGCTATCACGACCAGATCCGTGCCATGCTGGTAAGCGGCATCCTGATCAGTCTCCTTGGCACCTTGCCGTACGCTCTGGTCCTCAACATGATTGCTGTCGTCTTCGGTCTGCACCCGGCGACCCTTCTTTACACCACGGCGATCACGGTTTTATTTACCCTGTTCGTAAACTATGAACAGCTCCTTTTTGACCTTGCATTTCCGAAATTAAACTGGGAAAACGAAACCGCCGCCATAAAATCCAACAACCGCTCCCTGATCTCCGTCCTCATCGACCTCACCGTCGGCGCAATCCTGATCGGAGCCGGCTACCTGCTGTACGGAAAACTTCACCTCAACATCCACATCACCACGAGCGTGATGATTCTGCTTACCGCAGTCCTGACCTTTGCCATGCGAACCGCCCTTTTTAAATGGGGCGTTCAAGTGATGGAACATCTGGAAAGCGCTTAACAGTTTCGAGACATAATAACAATATTAAAATGTGATAGAAAAGAGATTTCAGCCAATGTGCGGATCTCTTTTTTTTGCGCTCCTTTCCAATTTCGCTGCGTATTTTCTTTTATCGATTATGCTTCATTGTATTACTAAAAGACCTGTGTGGGCAATCCATTGCCGCCATTTCCCGAAAATTTTAAAAGACGGACAAAAAACAGAGGATTTCTCTCTGCATTTTGTCCGTCTCCCTACAACGTATTTATTGGATTCTCCGTTTACGGAAATGATGAACTAATTCATCGCCTCACCCTTCAGCAGTCTGCTGATGTGCTTGTACAGAAGCATGGTTACCAGTGATACCACAACACCTTTGATGATATTAAACGGTACAACGGCAAACAGAACAAAGGTCGGAAGGCTTGTAATTGCTTTGTTGACTGCAGATCCCATTCCCACAAGGGCATCCATCGGCATTCCAAAGGCTGCTGCATAAGCCGGAAGCAGTACAAAAGCGTTCAGAAGACCGCCGGCTGCTGCCAGAAATACGGTTCCGACTGCCATACCGATCATGGCATTTTTCTTTGTTTTCTGTGTTTTGTAGATCCATGCGGCCGGCATAACATACGCGCAGCCGATCAGGAAGTTTGCCACTTCGCCAACACCTGCGGTGGTACTTCCTTTCATAACAAGGTTCAGCAGAATCTTAATCAGCTCAATCGCAGCTCCGGCAAGAGGTCCCATCGCAAAGGCTCCGATCAGCACCGGAACTTCGCTTAAATCAATCTTGTAGAAACTTGGGGCAAACGGAAGCGGGATGTCAAAAAACATCAATACGACTGCGGCGGCGCCGAGCATTGCCACCTGTACCATGTAACGGGTTTTTCCGATTTGCGACATCTTTGATGTCTGTTTTGCTGTTGTCTGTGCATTCATAACTGCATTTCTCCTTCTTTCTGGAGATCTTGACCGGTTCTGCCGGAAGTAACGAGTCCAAATACGCTCCACGAAT
>ERZ773239.2487-NODE-2487-length-10614-cov-2.957098_pt1 | contig 10614 bp, 8 predicted proteins | sample MGYA00580521_ERZ773239 | MGnify/ENA primary metagenome ERZ773239 (study PRJEB29015, sample SAMEA2737801) | human gut metagenome | biome: human gut; feature: human-associated habitat; material: faeces | place: China | collected 2012 ... | reverse complement strand
CAAAATGGCTTCAATGAGCTGTTTCTTGAGATAAATGTCCAGACTCAGCATACAGATAAATGTAAATTCCCTGAGGGATGCCTGATCAGCCTCCGGAGCATCGGGAAACAGGTCTGCTGACATGTGGAACTGCTTCATAACATTCTCCAGTACTTCCTGAACGAAAGTATCCTCCTTGGAAAAGAGGGTTGTGTAGATGGCCTCCAGATTCAGATCCGCATCCTTATGAAAATACTTATCCGTCAGAGGCCCCAGAATGGTCTTGATATCGCTGATGGGCAGAAAATTCTTAAAATAGTAAATAAAGATCATCAGAAGAATATGGTCTCTGGAATACTTCTTCTTGTCCGGCGGCGGCAGCAGATGATTCTTCGTGTAGTTGTTGATCATGGTCTTGGTCATCACCTTGTCCTCGTCATTGCGCCTGTTCTTTCCAAGCTGATCCTCCATGAAGGTGGTCAACTGATCCATGTACAGGTCAATGGAAGGAATATCCTTAGGGTTTATATAATCAAGGCCACCGGCCATTGATATTATGTCTTTAATATTTGTCTTTTTATCCATATAGACACCTCTTATATTAGTTGGAGCACGCACAGGAACTGCTGTGCGAAAAAGCTGTTCATAAATACCGTTCACAAATTGACATATTCCAACAGTTGTACGTGCTGTGTATGCAGTATGCATTGTTTACGCAGCATGTGCTGTTTTGTGCAGTATGTGTTGTTTATGCAGTGTGTAATACCGCATATAAACAGTTGATTTTGAATCAACACGACATATTATATAGTATTCAAAACTACATTACAAGGTTGTTTTACTATAAAACGTATTAATTTGTTAAAAAATCAAGAGGAAAGAGAATGCTCAGGACGCTAGCTGGCTGCAAGTTTGACGATTGTATCTTTTTGAGCCGAAAAAAGAGAAAAGCACACAAGCTTTTGCAAGCCTGTGTGCTTTTCGTAAATTCCTTCGAGAAATATCACAAAATTGTATCTTTTTCAACGAAAATGTCTGTTTGCGCATAACCCCGCCACCCGGCGCTGACTTACTCGCCATCGGCGTCGCCTGGCTCCTGCGGAGCCAGCGTGATAAGCACTCTGGCGACTCGCTTTTTGTCCATCTCAAGTACCTTGTAGATGCATGAGATGTCGGTGACGGACTCGCCCTTGGCTGGAATGTGATCCAGCAGCTCGGTTATGTAACCGCCGAGGGAGTCGTAGTCCTCTGATTCAATCTTTAGATTCAGTGCATCATTCAGATCATCCAGCTTGATGGAGCCATCGACGTTGTAGTGGGTGTCGTCGACCTTGATGATGTTGTTGTGTTCCTCCGTGTCGTACTCATCCTTGATGTCTCCGATGATTTCCTCAATGAGATCCTCAATGGTAATAAGTCCTATGCAGATTCCGTACTCATCGAGCACTATGGCCATGGTATTGGAATCCGACTTCATGGAGTGCAGAAGATCATTGGTCTTCTGATATTCATATACATACAGTGGCTTTCTCATGATGTTACGAACGCTGAAATTATTGATATCATGGGTTGCCTTGTAGAAGAAGAGATCCTTAACATGAAGGATACCGATCACGTTATCTCTGGAGTCCTCATATACAGGAATTCTCGTATACGGTACTTCCATGTAGAGCTTCAGCAGATCATCATAAGCCATATCAACAGAGGCGATGGTCATATCTGCTCTTGGGATCATGACATCCCTTGCAATGGAATCTCCGAAGTCCACCACATTGGTTATCATTTCCTTCTCTTTGTCCTCGATGACGCCTTCCTCCTCACTGACGTTCACCATGCTTATGAGTTCATCCTCGGTCATCTTCTGGTTCCCGCCGTCCTTGTCGAGCCTTATGATCCAGAATATAAAATCAGCGATCTTGTTCACTATGAATATCACAGGTGTGAGCACTATCATAAGGAACTGGATTATGTCAATGTATAACAGCGATATCTTCAGGTTATAACGCTGAGCCAGGGTCTTTGGTGTGATTTCTCCGAAGAGGAGAACGATCAGTGTCAGGGCTCCGGTTGCAATACCGACAGCAGAGCTTCCAAATGCCTTTGTTACGAATGTGGTCGTGAGAGAAGATGCTGATATGTTGACAATGTTATTTCCAATAAGAATAGTGCTTATCAGCTTGCTTGAATTCTCTGTGACCTTGAGAACCCGTGAGGCCCGCTTGTTGCCGTTGTCTGCAAGAGATCTGAGCGAGAATTTACTCACCGTTGTGAGTGCTGTTTCAGCTGAAGAAAAGAATGCGGACAGTGCGATCAGCACCACCAGAATGATAATGTTTATTATGGAACCTGCGTCCAAGATTTCATCTCCAATCATTTAAAAAATTTTTAATTCTGATTGTACTTAATATATAGCATATTGTCAAGAATCCGTACCTTGATGTGGCAAAGAATCAGCGAAGAATGAAATGTGGAATAAAAAGCAGAAAAAGACACACAATAATAAGGCAGCAGAAAAATGCATAGCAAAAAGGAGAGAACATCATGAGAAGTTCAACAGAAACCTACAAAGAAGTTGCAGAGAGATGCAGTGCGTATGAGAAGAAGTGTTCTTGTAAGGGCCTTTCAAACGATGTGACGGGTAAGAGTTGTCTTAACTGCGATCATTTTACAGACACAGAGTACTGTGAGCTTGATCTGTATGATCCTATAGTCAGGAATCTCTAGCTGGCAGCCAGAAAATTCTGGTAAAGGATATCAGAATGGAAGAGTGGAGCGGGGCAGGAAAAGCGCCGCTCTGTACATAAAGTAAAGTTGACACATCTGACATGTATTGATATACTTAATCACTGAAAATGGAGACGTCTGCGTGTGCAGACAGAGTAAATAGTGAAAGGTATATACGTCGATGATTAGTGCGAATAACGTAACATTGAGATTTGGTAAGAAGGCTTTATTTGAGGATGTAAATATCAAATTTACAGAGGGTAACTGTTATGGACTGATCGGTGCAAATGGTGCCGGCAAGTCAACTTTCCTGAAGATCCTGTCAGGAGAGATAGAGCCGTCAAAGGGTGATGTGACAATGAATGATGGAGAGAGACTTTCATTTCTCCAGCAGGATCACTACAAATACGATGAGTACCAGGTGCTTGACACAGTAATCATGGGTAACAAGCGTCTGTATGAGATAATGAAGGAAAAAGATGCTATATATATGAAGGAGGACTTCTCAGACGAGGATGGAGTCAAGGCTGCAGAGCTTGAGGCTGAATTTGCTGAGATGAACGGCTGGGAGGCAGAGTCAGATGCTTCCACACTCCTGAACGGACTTGGAGTAGGCACAGAGTATCACTACAGCCTGATGAAGGATCTGGATGGTGGACTCAAGGTCAAGGTGCTTCTTGCCCAGGCCCTTTTTGGCAATCCGGATGTACTTCTTCTGGATGAGCCTACAAACCACCTTGATATGGATGCCATCGCATGGCTTGAGGAATTTCTCATCAACTTTGAGAACACGGTTATCGTTGTATCGCATGACAGATATTTCCTGAACAAGGTATGTACCCATATAGCAGATATAGATTACAGCAAGATCCAGCTTTACGCAGGTAACTATGACTTCTGGTACGAGTCAAGTCAGCTTATGATCAAGCAGATGAAGGAAGCCAACAAGAAGAAGGAAGAGAAGATCAAAGAGCTCCAGGAGTTCATTCAGAGATTCTCGGCAAATGCTTCCAAGTCCAAGCAGGCTACATCCCGTAAGCGTGCCCTTGAGAAGATCGAGCTGGATGACATCAAGCCATCAAGCAGAAAATATCCATACATTGATTTCAGACCAAAGAGAGACATCGGTAACGAGGTGCTTACCGTATCACATATCTCCAAGACGGTTGACGGAGAAAAGCTTCTGGATGATATCTCGTTCACGGTTGGTCATGACGACAAGATAGCATTTGTCGGACCGAACACCAAGTCAACCACCATGCTCTTCAAGATACTTGCAGGCGAGGAGGAACCGGACGAGGGAAGCTATAAGTGGGGAGTTACTACCTCACAGGGATATTTCCCTAAGGACAACACCAAGGAGTTCGACAACGACCTCGTGATAGTTGACTGGCTGACACAGTATTCAGACGAGAAGGATGCCACATATGTAAGAGGCTTCCTCGGAAGAATGCTCTTTGCAGGTGAGGATGGAGTTAAGAAGGTCAAGGTCCTATCTGGAGGAGAGAAGGTAAGATGTCTTCTGTCCAAGCTGATGATCATGGGTTCAAACACCCTGATTCTCGATGAGCCTACAAACCACCTCGATATGGAGTCCATCACGGCACTCAATAACGGACTTATCAAGTTCCCTGGTGTAGTACTGTTCTCCTCACAGGATCACCAGTTTGTACAGACAACTGCAAACAGAATCATAGAGATTACAAATACAGGTCTCATAGACAAGCAGACAACATACGATGAGTATCTTGCAAATGACGAGCTTGCCAGAAAGAGACAGGTCATGAACATGGATTCAGAGGACTGATATATTGATATATGATCACCTGAATACAGATCATGACAGAAAAATGGCTGTGACACAACAATATGTCACAGCCATTTTTTCTTATTCTATACCAAGATCAAAAATGTAATTCAACAGCTTGATAATGTGGTCAACATTCTCCTCGCTGTTGCCCGGGAATGAGAGATACACATCGTTGTATCCCAGGTTCATGCGGTTGGCAAAATCCGTTCCGCTGATGTTTATTGCGTATGCGGAAGTGTGATTTGCGGAATCCTGCGCCGTTACTACACGATCCTTGAGCTCTCCCTCGAAGAGAGTTTTGAGAGTGCCATCATATGTATCAAGCGGATGTATCAGATTTATCCAACTGCAGCACTCAACTCCGGCCTTGTCGGATATCAGCACATCATATACATTGTCCTCGCACAGCAGCGGGAAGGAAGAGTATTCCGTTCCATTTGCATCGTAGTCAGCGTCAAATGTAGTCGGATCGTAATGCAGGTTCTGCATATATTTGATCTTGTCCGAGTCCTTATAATTATAGTAGCTCTTATAGTCGTCTATAACGGATGTGTCCACGCTCCATGGATCAGGACTGTTGACCACCGCATATGCAAATACCGTCGGCCGGGTATTGGAATATACCGCCAGTGAGATCCAGGCCAGTGACACTACGATCATCAGTATTCCTATGATCTTCCATTTGTTGCAGTCTATAAAATAATGAAAACGCTGTGAGCGTGTCATGTCCGCTGTCTCAGCCTTTTTTTGTGCCCGTCTGTATCTGCGGCGCTCTGATCTCGTCATGGCGTGAAGCTCAAGACTGTTTTCGGTCGCAAGGTCCGCTTTGGGCGCTGCAGATCTAGGATCTGAGAAACCGTCGGCCACCTCACGCTTGACACCCCTTGGCTGGATCAAAATGTCATCCGGGGCATCCTTCTGTGTGCTTTCCAGCACCTCTTCCTGTGTATTATCTTTTTTGCTCATTCAAAACTCCTCTGCACGAAAAGAGCCGGAGGGCGTCCGGTCTTCCGCGTCAAATATATTTAATAATAGTATACTAACATATAGAAGAGGAGAACAGAACCCCTCCAATAGTGAAAAAAGTCTAAAATTTAAAATTGCACAATAAAACAGATCGGTTTTGCATGCACTATACATAATGACTAAAAGAAAACCTTGTAAATAAGCTGTTTTCTATATATAAAGTACAGTTGCCATATTAGCCGGAAAGGCGCATGGAATGTACGAAAAATAGGCTATTTGACAAAAATGATAAAATACACGCCTTATAGATAAAGTTTAATTAGTTATTTTTTTAGCTTAAAAAAAGGCGAATGTGCAAAAAAGATAAAAAAACTCAAAAAAGGGGTTGCCAAATTAGATAATATGCCCTATAATAAGCCTATGTTGACAAGGACGTTGTCAATAAAATCACAACAGAGGTCATGAAAAAGCATGACACGGCATTCCGGATATGCTCGATAAGGTGATTTTAGAGCATAGCATTGGAATAGCACACATATTTAAAAGGAGGGTTTTTTTGTGAGAAAAATCAAAAAGGCGTTAGCACTTTCATTAGCTATGGCAATGGGATTATCACTCGTTGCATGTGGCGGAAATGATGATGCTACAACAGAGGCAACAACAGAGGCTAAGACAGAGGCAACAGAGGCAGCATCAGATGATGCTACAGAGGCAACAGAGGCAGATGCTTCAGCAACAGGAGCAATTGCAGCACCTAGCACAGATGGCTGGGATGACAGCAAGAAGATCTACGCTTACTCATGGGATGAGGATTTCTCAAAGAAGATGAATGTCGTTCTTGACAAGTTCCCAGAGTACAAGGACTATGTTGAGTTCGTAACACTTGGTGTTGGTGGAACAACAGATGAGTACAAGACAGCTATTGATACAGCTCTTACAAGTGGAGATAAGTATCCTTCACTTATCCCTGCTGATAACGATGTAGCTAAGTACTGGTCAGAGGATGACACAAAGACAGCTAACCTTACAGATCTTGGTTTCACAGATGATGTTATGGCTAACTCATATGACTTCGCTAAGCAGTATGGCACATACAACGGCGAGCTTAAGGCTGTTACATGGCAGGCTACAGCAGGTTCTATATTCTACAGAAGAGACATTGCTAAGGAAGTTCTTGGATCAGATGATCCTGAGACAGTTCAGGCAGCTCTTGCTGATTGGGACAAGTTCTTCGAGACAGCAGAAAAGTTAAAGGGTGCTGGATACAAGATCGTATCTGGTCCTTCAGATGTTAAGTACGCTATCTGGGATACTCAGTCACAGCCTTGGGTAACAGATGACGGTTCATCAGAGAAGCTTACACTTGACGGTGCAGTTACAGAGTACCTTGAGACAGGTAAGAAGATCTATGATGGTGGATATTCAAACAACACAGCCCTTTGGGATTCATCATGGGCTGCTGATATGGCAAATGATTCAAAGGTATTCTGCTACTTCGGATGTCCTTGGTTCATAGGTTCAATGCAGGGTAACGGCGCTGTAGATGGTAACTGGGGAGCTGTTACAGGCCCTACATCATACCACTGGGGCGGTACATACGTAATGGTCGGTAAGGATACACCAAACCCAGAGCTTTGTGCATTCCTTCTTTACGAGTTAACATGTGATCCAGATGTTGGTGTTGATATCACAAACAAGACAGGTGACTGTGTAAACAACAAGGCAGCTAACGAGAGACTTATCAATGGTGAGCTTTCAAGCGACAATGCAGCTCAGAAATTCCTTGGCGGACAGAACCCAATCGAGGTATGGGCAGCATCAGCAGAGGGAATCAACCTCAGCAACACAACATACCAGGATGCTTCAATCAAGGCATTCATCGATGAGGCAGCTACAGCTTACAACTCAGGTACATACACATCAGTTGATGATGCTGTTAAGTACATCGAGGACAAGTGTGCTTCAGAGCTTGGTATCTCAAAGTAATCTATCCCTAAAATAAAGGATAAAACTATAAAGTAACAAAATGCACGCATCAGTAATGAAAGTTGCTGGTGCGTGTGTACTATAGACCAATATTTTAAGGGGGCGTATCACACTATGAAAAAGAACAAGACAGTTGAATATGGCAAGTATGGTTTGATGTTCCTCATTCCGTTCTTCCTTGTTTTCCTTATCTTTCAGCTGTATCCACTTATCTATACGTTCTACAACTCATTTATCTACTCAGCTAAGAATGGTAGATATGTGACAACAAGCGTAGGACTCGGTAACTTTACCAATTATGTGTTTGCAAAGACCGGAAGTGAGTTCTGGCAGGCACTTGCTATAACAGTTGTTCTGTGGTTGGTAAACTTCGTACCTCAGATCCTTCTCGCACTTGTTCTTGCTGCCTGGTTCACAGACATCAAGGTTAAGATAAAGGGTCAGGGTGTATTCAAGGTAATCATGTACATGCCTAACATCATTACAGCAGCTACAATCGCCGTTCTCTTCTACGGTATGTTCGAGGTTCAGGGACCTATCACGAGCCTGTTCAGAAGTTGGGGATGGTGTGATGAGGGTGGTATCCTGAATCATGGCTGGGCATCACTTATAATCATTGCTTTTATCCAGTTCTGGATGTGGTATGGTAATACAATGATCGTCCTTTGTGCAGGTATTCTCGGTATCAATCCATCACTTTACGAGGCAGCCAGTGTTGATGGTGCTACATCAAAGCAGCAGTTCTTTAAGATAACACTTCCACTGCTCAAGCCGATCTTACAGTACACACTTGTAACATCAGCTATCGGTGGTCTGCAGATGTACGATATTCCACAGCTCTTCAACGAAGGTAACCCGGTTGTAAGAGTAGGTGGATCAGATGTCAATTCTACAACAACAGTAGTTATGCTTATCAAGAAGTACGTAAGTGCAGGTCCTACACAGGATTATGGTAAAGCTGCAGCTTACTCAGTAATGCTTTTCGCATTCACATTGATTATAAGCTTACTGTTCTACAAGCTGACATCAGAGAAAACAGAAAAACAAGGAAAGTAGGTGAACAAAGTTGGATCAGACAGAATCAAAAGCAACGGGAACGAGGGTTTTAAGATATGTCATCTGTATCATACTTTGTTTCCTGTCAATCATACCGTTTTATATTTTGTTAATTAACTCAACACTTAAGTCCAGTGATATTCTTACAGGAATAAAGCTTGTTCCTGGATCACAGTTCATCACTAACTTCAAGGGACTTTTAGAGGGTGGTGCGAAGACGAGTGGAGTAAACGTACTTCAGGCTATGCTCAATTCGTTAATTATCACAGTACCTGCAACAGCTCTTCAGATCTACTTCGGTTCTCTGACAGCTTACGCAGTTACAGTTTACAATTTCAAGGCAAAGAATTTTGCATGGGGCTTCATATATGCTATCATGATGATTCCTCAGCAGGTATCTATCGTAGGTTTCATCAAGATATGTAACCTCACACATATTTATGGTTCATATCTTGCAATGATCATTCCAGCGATCGCAGCACCAACAACTGTTTACTTTATGAAGCAGTACATGGAGACTGGCCTCTCAGTAGAGATCGTAGAGGCTGCCAGAATTGATGGATCAGGAGAAATTCATACGTTCAACTCGATCGTACTTCCTCTTCTGAAGCCAGCTATGGCAACTCAGGCAATCTTCGGATTCGTTGCATCATGGAATAACCTGTATACACCTTCTATCATACTTGCTACAGAGAGAAAGAAGCAGACAATGCCAATGTACGTTCAGGCGTTAAAGGCAAATGATAAGTCAAGAGATTGGGGTCAGATCTATTGTGGACTTTTCACAACTGTTATTCCAATCCTCGTAATGTACTTCTTCCTTTCTAAATATATTATTGCAGGTGTTGCACTTGGTGGTGTAAAGGAGTAATATATATTGTAATCAATTAAATATAATGTAGGTATCGATGACTCTTGGGTCGATCGATACCCGCATTATATTATTTTTTTTTACGAAACAATAAGCGAAGAGGACATTTTGAATGAGCGAGATATCAAACAACAGGGAAGAGAGCAGAGAGAATGACAGGGGAAAAGAGAAAGAACCACTTCTGAGACGGGCAATGGATGCGTTTGGAACTATATTTGCACTTAATGTGTGCTTTGTAGTTGGCTGTATACCTATATTTACAGTGGGAGCATCGCTGTCAGCTCTTTATGCTATGTGTATAAGACTGCAGGAGGATGAGGAAGAGACGGTTGTCGCCGGATTTATCCATGAGTTTAAGAGAAACTTTAAACAGTCGACCATAGCGTATTTCTTTATTCTGCTTGCGATATTTGTAATGTATTTTGAATTCCTGCTTGTCAAGAGAGTGACGGGCTTCATATCTACATTCTACACAGGAATTCTTGTGACAGAACTTATATTTATGGGACTTATTGTTCCGTTTTTGTTCCCGTTGATAGCCAGATACAACAATAAGCTGGGAACCACGGTGAGAAACTCACTGGCTTTGGCTATCACATATAAGGGCTCATGGTTAAAAGTATTTATCGCATGGTTTGCACCTATATTTATATGCGTGAGATACCCTATGATATTTGTTAATATATGGTATCTGTGGGTTTTATTCATATTTGGTGCGATTGCATACGGAACCAGTACGACGATGAGGAAGATATTCAGACTCAACGAGAAGAAACTGGAGGAAACCGCCCGAAAAGCCGAGGAAGAGGCGAAGAAGGCAAAGGAGGAGGCTGAAGCTGCTGCGAAACTGTTAGAAGCCGAGGCTGAAGCTGAAGAAAAGGATAAAGAGGATACAGGGAATAAAGAAGACTTGGATTCGGAACAGGCATAAAGCCTGAAGATAGTGATATTTCCCATAAAAGAGGTTAAAGAGAAATCTTTAACCTCTTTTTTTATGAAAAAGTGTCACATTTATGATAATGTAATCGTTATATATAGTGAACGTTCAAAAAAGACAGAATATCAAGGGGTGTTCATGGCGGGGAACACATGAAAAAGGATAGGGAAATTATGCATAATGATAAGAAAGACAGCGAATTGATAGCAGAATATTATGACAAGTACGAACAGAAGTTATACAGGCTGTCGTATGCCGTATTGGGAGATATATGGCAGGGGGGGG
>ERZ773239.2465-NODE-2465-length-10673-cov-4.652383_pt1 | contig 10673 bp, 7 predicted proteins | sample MGYA00580521_ERZ773239 | MGnify/ENA primary metagenome ERZ773239 (study PRJEB29015, sample SAMEA2737801) | human gut metagenome | biome: human gut; feature: human-associated habitat; material: faeces | place: China | collected 2012 ... | reverse complement strand
CCGCTCGCTGATGCTCGCTTCCGACAACATCCTCAAGCCCGCCGACGGCCACGTCGTTTCCATGCCTAGCCAGGACATGATCCTCGGCCTGTACTACCTGACGACCGTCATGGACGGCGCCAAGGGTCAGGGCCGCGTGTTCTCCTCGTACGCTGAGGCGCAGATGGCGCTCGACCTGCACGAGATCGACATGCAGGCCGAAGTGCTGATCCGCCTGCCGAAGGACTTCGTGCTGCCGACCGGCTGGGAGCCCCGCGAGATCACCGTCGTGGATCCGGAACCGGGCAGCCCCGACGTCGTCAAGGAAGAGCGCTTCCACGACGGCAGCGTGCTGTTCGCTACCTCCATGGGCCGCATCCTCTTCAACGAGACGCTGCCCGTCGACTACCCGTTCGTCAACGAGCAGGCCAAGAAGAAGAAGCTGGCCAAGATCGTCGACGACATCTCCACCCGGTACTCCACCGCCCAGGTGGCCGCCTCGCTGGATGCGCTCAAGGATCTCGGCTTCACCCGCGCACCTTGGTCCGGCGTGACCTTCGCGTTCTCCGACGTCGTCGAGCCGCCGGAGCGTAACGAGCTGGTCGCCCAGTCCGAGGAGGAGGTCGCCAAGATCAACGAGCAGTACGACCTCGGTTTCTACACCGAAGAGGACCGCCGCCAGGCGATCATCGACGTGTGGACCAAGTGCGGTGAGGAAGTCTCCAAGGCCATCGAGAAAAACTTCGACCCGAAGAACAACCTCTCGATCATCGTCGAGTCCGGTGCACGAGGCAACATGACCCAGATCAACCAGATTTCCGGCGTGCGTGGCCTGGTGAACAACCCGAAGGGCGAGATCATTCCGCGACCGGTCGAGTCGAACTACCGCCGCGGCCTGTCCGTGCTGGAGTACTTCATCTCCCAGCACGGTGCACGTAAGGGTCTGGCCGATACCGCACTGCGTACCGCAGAATCCGGTTACCTGACCCGTCGTCTGGTCGACGTCTCCCAGGACGTCATCGTGCGCGAAGAGGACTGCGGCACCAAGGCCGGTCTGCCCATCCGCGTCGCCGAGCGCGACAACAACGGCAACCTGGTGCTCGTCAAGGCCGCCGACGGTGGCCCGTACTCCCGTCTGCTCGCCGCCGACGTCATCGACCCGGCCGACGGACAGACCGTGCTGTACAAGCGCGACGACGCCCTGTCCATGGACGTGCTCAACGACCTCGTGGCCCACGGCGTCGAGGAAGTCAAGTGCCGTTCCGTGCTGACCTGCGAGTCCAAGCGCGGCGTGTGCGCCAAGTGCTACGGCTGGTCCCTGGCCACCAACAAGCTGGTCGATGTCGGCGAGACCGTCGGTATCGTCGCCGCCCAGTCCATCGGTGAGCCTGGTACCCAGCTGACGCTGCGTTCCTTCCACTCCGGTGGTGTGGCCGCGGCCTCCGATATCACCCAGGGTCTTCCCCGTGTCACCGAGCTTTTCGAGGCCCGCACCCCGAAGGGTGAGGCCCCGATCACCGAGTTCGCCGGCAGCATCAAGATCGTGGAGAACGATCGCGGTCGCCAGATCATCCTGACCCCGGACGCCGATTCCGGCGCACCGAAGGAAGACGGCGTGATCAAGCCGATCACCTACCAGGTCTCCAAGCGCGTGCCGCTCAAGGTTGCCGACGGCGACCACATCAAGGTCGGCACCCAGCTGGTCGAAGGTTCTGTGGACCCCAAGAAGATCCTCACCATCCTCGGCAAGCGCGCCGCCCAGGTCAACATCGTGGAGGAAGTGCACACCGTGTACCGCTCCCAGGGTGTGGATATCCACGACAAGCACATCGAGGTCATCGTGCACCAGATGACCCGTCGCGTGACCATCATCGACTCCGGCGACACCGACCTGCTGCCGGGTGAGCTGGTGGACAACGCCCGCTTCCGCGAGATCAACCGCAACATCGTCAAGAACGGTGGCCGTCCGGCCGTCGGTCGTCCGGCGCTTATGGGTATCACCAAGGCGTCGCTGGCCACCGACTCCTGGCTGTCCGCCGCATCCTTCCAGGAGACCACCCGCGTGCTCACCGAAGCCGCCCTCTCCGAGAAGGTCGACGACCTCAAGGGCCTCAAGGAGAACGTCATCATCGGTAAGCTCATCCCGGCCGGTACGGGCCTCGCGCGCTACCGCAACGCCGTGGTCGAGCCTGACAAGGCCATCCGCGACACCATCTACCCGAACTTCGGTCTGGGCGGCGATGGCGATCTCGGCGACGCGAGCTTCTCCGACGCCGACCTGTCTGACCTGAACTTCTCGAACCTCGAGTTCGGCGATCTGAAGCTCGGCGACGACTTCAACCCGGATGATTTCTACTCCGATCAGGGCGGTCAGCCTGACATCGAGGAGTAAGTGAGAAGGTCCTAGAAAGGATGCCCCTTCTAGGACTCAGATCTTGCGTTAATCGCAATAAGATGGCCCGGAACTATATCAGTTCCGGGCCATCCGTATATTTGCCATTGTGATTTTCCTGTTGAACAAGAGCAGGCAGCCGCTCGTTGCTTGATTACTCAAGCCTGTTTTTCGGTGAACTGGAAGAACTGGTCTCCGATACGCACCGTGGCAGGCGCGCTGAGCTTGAGCGGTGTGCCCTTGGTGACTTGTGTCTCTTGGCCATTGGTGATGATGTAGGTGCCGTTCAACGAGCCGTAGTCCTCGATCCACAGCGCGCCATCGGTGTCGATGCTGATGGCGGCATGGTTGCGGGATGTGGTGCGGGTCGGGTCTACGATACGCACCGCCTTGGCACCCTGCGGCACATCCATGGAAGGCTTGCGGCCCAGCAACGTGCTCTTATCGATCACGATGGTCTGGCCGGTGACATCGTTATGCAGCAGGTACGTCTTCTTCGGTGCCTTGGACGTGAACGAGGAGGAGAGCACGGTGCTGTCCCAATCCTCGATGTCGTTTTCGGCGGCGTGCGGTGTGGTGTCTGCCGGAGCGGTGGCAGCGGGCTCAGCGGCGGCGGCCGTGGCGGCAGGCTCTGCGGTAAAAGCGGTATTGGTTGCCGCTTCCGCGGTACTGGGCTGCCCGTAGTCGTTCTGCGGTTCGGCTGTGCCAACTGCGGAATCCGGGGTGCCTTCCACCGGATCGTCAGAATACCAACCCAGTTCAGGTGCTGGAGGGTAGGGAAGTTTGGCCATGATGATGCCGTCCTTTCACTGACGGGAAGCCAGAGCGGCGTTGATTGCCGGGTCGCCGAGCTGGCCCAGCCATTCGATCAGTGCCGGATAGGTGTTGGGATTACGTGCGATGCAGGCGCGTAGTTCAGGCGCGTACTGGGCAATCTGGGCGATTTGCATCTGGTCGGTGGTGGTCAGGGCCTGTTCGGCGGTGAAACCGTAAGGATTGGTGGCCACAGGCTCCTCGAATGCCGCCTGAGCCGCGGGCTGCTGAGCCTGTTCGGCGGCGGGCTGCTGGGCCGCCTGTGCCGTGGCTTTCTGATCCTGAACCGGGCCGCCGAATGCCTCGGCAGTGAACCCGTATTGCGCCAGGGTCTCGCGGGCGCGATCGTCACCGAACTCGGCGATCCAACGCTTCAAGCCGGGATAACAGCGCGGATTCACGGCGACATTGGCACCGAATTCCGGATTCTCGTAGGCGATTTTTGCCAGCAGAATCGGATCCGCGTTCGGATCCTGAACGGCAGCGACCGCAGCATCATAATCAACCATGGGATTACCTCCTTATGTTCGCTCGGTTATGCCGAACGTATGGTCCGTAGTGTTTGTAGTGTTGCGTCTTCAATGGCGCCGATATCCTCACCTTCGTCCAGCCTGAATGCGCTGAACGCATGATGTTCGGGTTCGGTCAATGGCATATCGGCCACAATCACAGTGATATTGTCGGTTCCGCCCGCATCAAGAGCGGCCGCCACCAAGGCGTCCACGGCCTCCTGCGGACTGGAATGCGCCGCGGCGATGGCCGCGATCTGTTCGTCCGGCACCTCGCCATGCAATCCATCCGAACAGATGATGAAGCGGCCGGTCAGATCGGCGACATATACGTCGGGCATGATGCCATCCGGATCACCCAGACATTGGGTGATGATGTTGCGTGGAATGGTCGCCTCCGCCTCTTCCGGCAACATCTGCCCGGAATCGATGGCTTCTTGGCGCTGGGAATGGTCTCGCGTGATGCGGGTCAGCGAAGCGGCGTCCCACACGGGAATGATATCCGTGGCGGGAGCATCGGCATGCGCCAACGGACTGAGATGGTAGGTGCGGGAATCGCCGACATTGACCACATAGGTCTGGTCCGAGAAGTCCTGATCATCGGCGTCACTGAACAAAGCAGCGCTGCGGGCGCTGGCGGAATCCGCATGATCTTGGGGCAGTACCAAACCGGAGCAGGTTGTGCCGGCCACGCCGCCAAGGCGGTCTCCCAGATCGAGAATGTCGTGCTGGGCCCGTGCCAAGGTGTCGTCGATATCCTGACGGGTGCGTGAAGGCATGGCGGCCAATTGTGCGAAATGCTGGGCAGCCAACTGGCTTGCCTGCTCGCCGCCTTTGCCGCCGCCCATGCCGTCACAGACCATGAACACGCCTTGTTGCGCGAATCCGGTGTCTTGGTTGTTTTTGCGCCTAAGACCCACGTCACTGGTCATCGCGATACGGATGGAGCCTGTGGTCATGACGCCTTCCCCTTCTTACGCGTGCGCTTGACATGCGTCGTGTGCGGCTTTGCTGCGTGCTCATTTGACAGTATAGCCACGCTTTTCAGGGAAAGTCGTGTACGTATCCTCCTGAAACGCGGCAAAGAAGCGAGCATTGCCTTGCGTAATTGGTCGACTCCTGTCCAATATGTGGTGGCTTGGCCCGATTCAATGTCTTGCCCCGAGAACGTGGCGTAGTCGGCTTCCCGGCCAAGCTGGATCAAAGCCTGGTCATCTGTGCCGAGTTGACGGGCGATGGCACCGGCCTGATCTCGACGAGTGCCCTTGGCTGTGATGCCGCTTTGCTCGGCAAGCATGCGTATGGCATTCCAACCTGCTGCCACACGGGTTTTCGGACTGCCGTGTCGCCGCGCTCGTGCCAGCAGTATGGCCTTGAACATCAGAATCAGACCGCAGGCGATGAGTAGGGTCCACAATGGGCTGCCGTACAGGGCCACCTTGCGGGTCACTCGCCAGAACCGCGCCCAGAACAGGTTGGTCGGCGAATCATCGGCGTCGGCGCCGGCCAATGAGCTTTGGCCCTTGGCTTGCGTCTGATCGCGCAGCGGATCGGTCAACGGCACTGGTGGTTGCCGGACCAGCGTCTGCGGATTCGGCGGCGTCAGGTTCTGGTTTTCATCAGGCATCTTGGTCTCCTTGGGCGTCGGATAGAACGCCACCCATCCCAGGCCCTGCAATTTGATTTCCACCCAAGCGGTGACATCGTTGCCGGTGAATTCGATTTTGGTGCCATTGCCTGAGGTCTTCTCCGTGCGGGCATCGGTGATTTCGCCATCCTCGTTTTTCGGCAGGAAGCCCAGGACCACACGGGAGGGCAGTCCCAGATCACGAGCCATCAGTGCCATGGCGGAGGCATATTGCTCGGAGTCGCCCACCATGGCCGTGCCTGCCAGCAGCTTGTTGATGCGGTAGTTGCCATGGCCGGCATCGGAGGGATAGTCGCCTTCAAGTCCATGAGAGAACCATCCGGAGTCTTTCAATGTGTCGGCCAACGCCGTGGCTGCGGCACCGCCCGAGGACTGCCCGCCGGCAATGGACGTGGCCAGTTTGCTGGCCGAATCGGGAACATCCTGGGCTTCTGGTTGGGTGATGCGGGCCGCAGCCGCACTGCTGATCTGCTTATCGGTGGGATTACGGGCGATAATGCCGGATTCGGTATAGGTGAGGCTTTTACGCGTGCCGGCGGGAATAATGGCGGAATCGGTATCCGTGTTGTAGTAAAACGTGTCATTGCCGTTGTCGGCATCGTTGGCGAAGCTCACGCCAGTGGCCGCTCCCGCCAGCGGCAGCCAGGTGTCGGTCAGTCCCTGATCGACGGTGAAGGTCGCAGTGAAGGATTTACCCTGCTCATCCGCCTTGATCGTGGTGCCCACGCGATGATAATTCGAGGAGTCCGTGGCTTCGGAAGAATCGGACAGGTTCCATACTGTGCCATCGAATCGATCCATCACCGCAAGTTTGACCGGTGTTCCGGCCGGCAGATTATGAACGGTCAGCAACACGTCTTTTTTGTGGTCCTTGATATAGGATCGCATGCCGCTGAGCGGGCTGGTGTAATCGTAGGGGCTTAACGGCGGATCGTAGCGGTCACGCAGCACGAAACGGTCCTGTGGCACCAGCAACGTGCCCCCGAAAGCAAGGCCGGCAGCGAGCACGACGATGATCAGCGCGGATATCCAGCGCCCCCATTCCAGCAGTTCAAGACGCCAAGACAGCCAGATAATCAGCAGCAAGGCAAAGGCAATACCGCAGATGGCGCGTTGCCAGCCGCTGTCTGTGCCCAGCAGGGCACATACGGCCACGGCCGCCGCAAGGGGCAGCACTCCCACCAGAGACAACCATGCGTTGGCATTAATGGCAAACACGCCGGTGAAGAACGTAAGCCACAGGCCGATGGTCCATACCGCCATCAGCACGCCGTCTTGCGTGCCCAGAGGCGGATCGACGGAAATAATGTACTTGAACGAGCCAAACGTCATTTCCCAACCTGAACTCAAGGTCTTCAAGGTGGGAATCACGTAATGGGACGTAGTGGAACTCAGCGTTACCACCGGGCCGATGATGAATTGGGCAAACGCCAGAAACACGATTTGCCACCACAGTCGCAACGCCGGCAACATGCCCGCCAGAGCGATGATCGCGCCCAGCAAGGTGGCCGGTACAGCGGCAATCGCCCAAGTGGCCACGCCGCCGTACACGTCGATGAGATTGGCTTGCGCCAGCAACATCATCGCCGCTATGAGTACGAGGCTGGCGATTCGTTTGCCCCACGGCTGGCGACTGAGGCCCATGCCGCGAAGCACATTGCCTCTGGTCATCCAGATAACCGAATGTGTGGAGTCGGCCCAGGAGCCGGTGGTGGTGGAGGTCCCGGTGTACGTGCCGGAGGAAGTGCCGGTGTATGTGCCGCTCGATCCGGCGTACGCAGCGGTATTGGTATTGGTGATACTGGACTGGTCGAAGGTCATGCGAGCACCCCCATGATCAGCGGGAGATCATCGAGGTCGCCGATGGTGGCCAATGTGAAGTTGGCGAATCTTCTGATGCCGCGATTGGCGCCGGCGCTGGCCTGCAATACCACGCAGCTGGCCGATCGGGGCAAGGCCAAGGTCATGCGCTTGATTTGCTCGATGTCTTTCAGCGATCCAACAGTGAAAAAATAGAACGAAGCATCAGGACTGTGCTTCAGCGTGCCCTCGGCGAGATTCGGATTATCCTCACGATCAGGCTCTATGGCACTGGCGTTGTCGAGGAACTCCATGGCGTTGCGCGGCTGGCCGTGCGCGTTGCCCGCGTGGCAGAACAATGGACGATCCTGCAGCAGGCATTTGACGCCGATGGAGGAGTGGATGGACACCGCCATCTCGAATTCCTCGCCGTTGACGTATTCGTCCGGGTTCACGCTGATGGTCACCGAGGTGTCGGTGCGGCGCGTGGCCTCATATTGGCGAATCATCAACGTGCCGGTTTTCGCGGAGCTCAGCCAGTGGACGTTACGCACGTCGTCGCCCGGCTCGTATTCGCGCAATCCGTAGAAGTCGAGATCATCATCCACGATCTGGCCGGATGGTTGGCCTTCCAGGTCGCGGGGCACGCCGGCATTCAGAGTATCGAGACGCACGGTACGAGGGTGGATGAATACGGTGATGCGGTCGGCCAGCTCCTTTTCGTGACGCACCAGACCGAACGGGTCTCCCTTGCGGATGCGCAATGGGCCGATGGGCAGTATTGCGCGCGATACGGTACGGAACTCCACATCGGTTTGCTTGGATTGCCCGGGAGCCAGCATGGGGATGTTGAATCGTTCATGCGCATCGCCGATTGGCAGATATCCGCGTGCCGTGGTCGTCGGCGTTCTGCCGGTGTTGTCGATGCCGACGATAACGGATACGGTGTCTCCCACGGTCACGCGATGATTGGATACGACGATGGACGCGTGGAAGCGTGTGTTGCCGAGGGAAAGCACGATTGCCGCGAGCATCATCACCATCGCCACGATGCCGAATACGAGCAGCTCATACCAGCCCAGAAACGGGAACGCAATAAGGCATGCGATGCCTGCGCCCGTTACCGCCCAGCCCAAGGGCGAGACGTAGGATGCGAAGAACCGTCTGATGCGTCTTACCGCGCGCTTGAACATGCGTTCAGCGCGCCGGCGACGGCGTAATGCGGCGGATGTAGATGCCATGGTCGGATACCTTTCCGGGCCCTATCAGGAACCGATGGTGGGGGAGGGAACGTCTTCGAGCACCTGTGCGATCAGGCTTTCCGGAGTCGCGCCATCGAAGGTGGCTTCCGGAGTCAGCGTGATACGGTGTGCGAGCACGGCCACTGCAAGGTCCTTGACGTCATCCGGCACCACGTAGGCACGGCCATCGGCCGCGGCCCAGATACGGGCGCATCGGGTCAGTGCCAAAGCGCCACGCATGGAGGAGCCGACCGTGATCTTCTCGTTGTGGCGGGTCGCCTCGACGAGCCTGACGATGTATTCACGAATCGCATCATCCACATAGATTTCGGTGGCCACCTGACGCAGCCGCATGACATCGTCACCGCTCAGCACCGGGGAAATGGTCTGCGCACGGTCGGTGATATCGACCTGCTTGAGGATATCGACGGACACATCATGGCCCGGGTAGCCGATTGACGTCTTGATAAGGAATCGGTCCATCTGCGCCTCAGGCAGCTTATAGGTACCGAGCTGCTCGATGGGGTTCTGGGTTGCGATCACGATAAACGGCTGCGGCACATCATGTGTGACGCCGTCAACGGTGACTTTCTGCTCTTCCATAACCTCCAGAAGTGCTGACTGCGTCTTCGGTGAAGTACGGTTGATTTCATCTGCCAGAAGGATATTACACATAACCGCTCCCGGCTGATAGACAAACTGTCCGGTTTCTTTCTGATAAATGGAAAATCCGGTAAGGTCTGCCGGAAGAACATCCGGGGTAAACTGCACCCTGGTTTCTTTCAGACGCATCGCCCTGGAAAAAGCAAGTGCCATCGTTGTCTTTCCGGTTCCGGGAATATCTTCGATCAGGATATGTCCTCCTGCAAGGATCGCAGTCATGATCTTTTCCAGGATTTTTCGCTTTCCGACTACAGCCTTTTCCACTTCATCAATTACCTGCAAAGCCAGTTCTCTTCTTTCACTCATCTTCTTTTCCCCTTTGTCAATTCTGCTTTTATCGGTTCTCTTTCACATCTTTTTACTTTTTTGGCTTTTTTTCATTATACCACAGAAACGAAGACAAATTGTCATTTAAGTGTTATAATAAAAAAGTACATTGTCAATGTGCGACTATATTGAATCTCTACGAAGGAGGAATTCTTATGAAGTTAGTAATCACAATGAGCCGACGTTTTGGAACAGGAGCGAGTATTATTGCCTCAGAGCTTTCCGAAAGACTGGGTGTTCCGGTATACGATAAAGCCTATATCGAGGAAAAGATCAACGATCATGAATATGAATCTGAGGCAGAAGCAATCCGCAAACTGGCAGAAAAGCCCTGTATCATCCTCGGACGCTGTGCTTCCGATATTCTTAAAGACCGTATGAATGTCCTGAATATTTTTGTATGTGCAGACAAAGAAGACCGCATCCTGCGTATCATGCAAAAAGATCATCTGGATCACGACAGTGCCAGAGAGAAAGTGGAAAAGACTGACGAAGAAAGAGCCGCCTACTATTATGAACATACCGGAAAGACCTGGGGCGATGTCAATGACTATCATATGATCCTTGACACTTCTGAACTTGGAGTTGAAAATTGTGCCGATATTCTGATGCATTATTTTGAGAAACTCGAATATATTTAATTTCCCCGGTATTTTCAACAAGATCAGGCAGGCTGATACCTCACTCGACATTGCACGCATCACCTCACCTAACAGCCCGGTCTTGCTGCCCCCTGGCAAATCGCCTTTTATGCAAAGCATGAATGCTGTCTGCCGGGTTTGTGCAACAAAAAAAGAATGTGCATCCGCACATTCTTTTTTGTTGTATTTATCTGAATCTGAGCTTTAACTGAAGCCCGGCTCCACTCCTTAATTGGAACCGGAATCTGCTCCTGCATCAGATCCTGCATCTGAACCTGAGTCAGAACCTGTATCTGATGTCTTTGAAGTCGTAATAGTAATACCCTGATCTTTGAAGTCAACCTTCTTCCATTCTTTCTTCACAACTTTGATCTTTGTATCTTCTTTCCAGCCCTTCAGTACCTCATCATATTTTTCCTGCTTACGCTCCGTTACGATGCTTGCCTTTTTGCTGTCTGTAGCCTCACGGTCAAGAAGACTTGTAAGCTTTGCTACATACAGTCCGTTGTCCGTCTCGATCACTTCTGTGACATCACCCTCATTTACAAGTGCATCTGCCGCTGCGATCAGATCACTGTTCGGGCTCGTACTCTCTGAATCAAAAGTTGCTGTCTGTGCTTCTACACCGGCTTCTGTTGCTGCTGTTCCGAAATCTGCTCC
>ERZ773239.2449-NODE-2449-length-10716-cov-20.908451_pt1 | contig 10716 bp, 7 predicted proteins | sample MGYA00580521_ERZ773239 | MGnify/ENA primary metagenome ERZ773239 (study PRJEB29015, sample SAMEA2737801) | human gut metagenome | biome: human gut; feature: human-associated habitat; material: faeces | place: China | collected 2012 ... | reverse complement strand
GCTACTTCCCGGATCCGGATCTGGTGATGCTGCACATCACCAAGGAGCACATCGAAGAGATGAAGGCTCAGATGCCGGAAATGCCGCGCGAGCGCCGCAACCGCCTGAAGGGCGAGTGGGGCTTCAACGATTTGGAGATGCGTGACGTGCTCAACGCCGACGCTCTGGATCTGCTTGAGGAGACCGTCAAGGCTGGTGCCACCGCCGCAGGTGCCAAGAAGTGGTGGCTGGGCGAGCTGAGCCGTGAAGCCAACAACAAGGGCGTGAGCCTCGAAGAGCTACCGATCGCTCCGGCCGATGTTGCTGAGGTTGAGAAGCTGATCGCCGATGGCAAGCTCAACGACAAGCTGGCCAAGCAGACCGTCGCCGGTGTGCTTGCTGGCGAAGGCACTCCGGATGAGGTCGTCAAGAAGCATGGCTTCCAGGTCGTGTCTGATGACGGCGCTCTCGAAAAGGCCGTGGATGAGGCTCTCGCAGCCAATCCTGACATCGTTGAAAAGCTCAAGAGCGGCAATATGAAGCCGATGGGCGCCATCATTGGTGCCGTCATGCGCGCCACTCGCGGTCAGGCTGACGCAAAGGCCGTCACCAAGATCGTGATGAGCAAGATCAAGTAACGTTTACAACGATTGCTGACGATTACAGCCGATTGTTGAATCGCAGGAAAACGCACGTTCCAAAAAGCTTGGGACGTGCGTTTTCTTTTCGTTATTCCGGAAAAGGGATTTCAAAGAAAGAGAATGCATAATCGCGAAGCGCATTTTCTTACGATTGCCGACATGTCCTTCAACATCAGGTTATGCTGGTAGAGGAATATGTACAGCGATTGCCGCCGCGCGGATTCACAGCTGACATACAGTCGGGTACAATACCCTCGGTATGGGTGCGGCGACGGTCGTGCCTGCAATGATGTAGGGGACAGGAATAATGCCAGAACAAGTTGAGGCTGCGACACAGGAGCAGTTGGACCAGCAGTCGCGTGAATTGCCGGATCTCATCGTCATTCCGTCTATCAAGGGCGAGATGGTGCATCTGCGTCCGTCCGTGATCGAAGATCTTGAACGTATGGACGCCATTGGGGCGTACATCGGCGCTTCCGGAATCACCGGCAAGGATCGGGTTGCCGAGCGTGGCGCGGTGCATGCGTGGGTGCGTCGTTCCGTGGCATGGTCCCAAGGCGAAACGCCGACCGAATCCGGTGTGGGGGATCCGGAGTCGCGTCGCACGATCGCATGGTCCATCATCACCGAAGCCGACCATGATGGCGATGGCGAGATCGATGCCGCGAATTCCGACAATGTGATTGGCATGATTTTCCTGATCGATATTGACGGTTGGGCTCGTTCCGCGCGCATTCAGGTGGTGCTTGGCAAGGATTACCGCGGCCGTGGCTATTCGCGTGACATCATGCCGCGCGTGATGACGTACGGACTTGCGCCGGAACCGGCAGGCCTTGGCATGCATCGCATTTGGGTTGCCGTGCCCGAGCAGAACACGCGTTCCGTGTCCGTGTACCAGTCGTTGGGATTCGTGCCGTCCGGTCGTTCGCGCGACGCCTTGTGGAACGCTTCGCAGAACCGTTACCAGGATCTGATCGTTATGGACACGCTGGTTGACGAGTTCGACCCGATCCGTTCGCTTGACGCGTTCGGCATGCATGTGATCGAAGATAATCCGGGCGTCAAGGAAGCGTTGAGCGCGCGCGAGCATTCCATTGCCATCCGACTGAATGAGAAGAATGCTTCGAAGCATGATGCGGAAGGTACGGATGTCAACGATGCCGCGGCAGCTGCGCAATCCGTGCAGAAAGCTTCTTCCGATGGTGCTGGTGACGTGGCCGAGGCTGTGCGGAAGGACGCGGAAGGCGCGGAACCTGCGCGACAAAGCGAGCATGATGATCGCAAGTCCGTTACTGGCGATGCCGATGCCGAAAACAGCTGGCCGTACACGGCGGGCGAGCGTAAGACGTCGAAGGAAGCTTGGTGGCGCACGCTTGGTCGTGGTCGCAAGCGCGATACGGAAGGTAAGTGATGAGCGCCGAGGATCTCGATAATTACGAAACCGACGCGGAACTGGCTCTGTATAAGGAGTATCGCGACGTAATCAAGCTGTTTACGTATGTTGTTGAAACGGAACGTCGCTTTTATTTGGCGAATAAAGTCGATTTCAATGTGCGTTCCGCAGGCCAGGACGTGTATTTCGACGTGCGCCTGACTGATGCTTGGGTGTGGGACGTCTATCGTTCCAGTCGTTTCGTCAAGAACGTGCGTATCGTCACGTTCAAGGATGTCAATGTTGAGGAAGTGCAGAAAACCGATATTGACATTCCTGATTCCATCTAGCTGCGCAGTTGCCGGTCACGCAGTTGCCGGTCACGCAGTTGCCGGTCACGCGGTTGCTGGTCGCGTAGTTGGATTGCGTAATGTGGTTGCGCGCTTTGGCCGCGCAGTCGGGTCGTGCATCGGCCGGTTTGATGATTGCGTTGTGCGTGATGCGATAGCCGTATATCCGGCTGACTTGGCTTGATTTTGTAAGCATTCGCACAAGTTGCGGTGTTCGTTTCCCTACCCTCGGGTAAACTATCAGGGATTTTTGTTTTCGTAAGGAGACCTCAAAGTGACGCAAAAGCAATCCGTGGTGATTATCGGCGGTGGCCCTGCAGGCCTGACTGCCGCTTGGGAGCTCGTCAAGGACGGTGGCTCCGAGAACTACGACGTGACTGTGTTGGAAGCGACCCGCGAATTCGGCGGCATCTCCCGCACCGTCAAGCATGATGGCAACCGTATGGATATTGGCGGCCATCGTTTCTTCTCGAAGGACGAACGCATCATGGATTGGTGGAAGGGGGTCCTGCCGCTGCAGGGCGCGCCAAGCTATGATGACAAGAAGCTCGGTCGCGAGCACGATATGGAACCGGGCGGACCGGATCCGGAAGTCGAAGACAAGGTGATGCTTAAGCGTCATCGCGTGTCTCGTATTTACTGGAACCGCCACTTCTTTGACTACCCGATTTCCCTGAGCGCCAACACGTTGAAGGCCATGGGTCCGAAGCTTACGCTTGTTGCCGGCTTCAGCTATCTGAAGTCCATGGTGCACAAGCTGCCGGAAGACAATCTGGAGAACTTCTACATCAATCGTTTCGGCCGCAAGCTGTATTCCATGTTCTTCGAGGGGTACACCGAGAAGCTGTGGGGTCGCCATCCGTCCCAGATTTCCGCCGATTGGGGTGCGCAGCGCGTCAAGGGCCTGAGCATTATGGGCGTGCTGAAGAACGCGTTCCAGAAGCTCCTGCCGAAGAAGCGCAGCAATGCTGAGGTTGAAACCTCGCTGATTGAGGAATTCTGGTATCCGAAGTATGGTCCGGGCCAGCTGTGGGAAACCGTCGAGGCCAACTGCGAGGCCGCGGGCGTGAAGGTCATCACCGACGCGAACGTGGTGGAGATTCGCCAGGCCGACGGCAAGATCGCATCCGTGGTATATGAGGATTCCGAAGGCAACCGCACCGAAATGGCCGCGGACGACTTCATCTCCTCCATGCCCGTCAAGGATCTCATCAATGCCGTGGACGCTTCCAGCAAGCCCGCGCCGAAGGACATGACCGAAATCGCCAACGGCCTGCCGTACCGCGACTTCGTGACCGTTGGTCTGCTCGTCAAGCACCTGCGCCTGTCGAACACCACCGACATTCCCACCCTCGGCAACCCGCCGATCGTGCCTGATTGCTGGATTTACGTGCAGGATCCGGGCTACAAGGTCGGCCGTTTGCAGATCTTCAACAACTGGAGCCCGTACCTGGTCAAGGACGTTGACAACACCGTGTGGATCGGTCTTGAATACTTCTGCGAAGAAGGCGATTCCTTCTGGAACATGTCTGACGAGGAAGCGAAGAAGTTCGCCATCCAGGAGCTTACGCGCATGCAGATCATCAACGGTCCGCAAGACGTGATCGACTCCCATCGTGAGCGCGTGAAGAAGGCGTATCCGGCATATTTCGACACCTACGATCGCATGCCTGAGCTCGTGGAATACCTCGATTCCTTCGGCAATCTGTATTGCGTCGGCCGCAACGGCCAGCATCGTTACAACAACATGGATCATTCCATGGCCACCGCAATCGAGGCCGTCGGCAATATCAAGAACGGCAAGACGTCCAAGAAGAACGTATGGTCCGTCAATACCGACAAGAGCTATCACGAGGAAAAGTAGGTTCCGGCAAGACCTGCACCTGTTGCTGTAAAGCATGTGGTAAAGCGAAAGACCCGTCATGTGATCGCATGGCGGGTCTTTCGCATTGTGATTTGCGATTTGTCATTGACTTGAATGCTTGATTGGCATGAATACGTTGGCACGCCTACGTTGCGTTGGTCTGGATGACGTTGTATGGTTAGGGAAGTTCGAAAGCCGTGATATTTCGCGGCGGACCTTCAGTGGCGGAAATTTCCGTATCTCTTTTTACAGCTGTTGCAGGCGTGTGCTTGCGAAAGCTAGGGGAAAGGCAAAAACCAGTGGCAACCAGCCCGAATCTTGAAGACATGAAACTGCCTGAGCTCAAGGAGCTCGCCAAGCAGATGGGCCTTCGTGGCACCTCCACCATGCGTAAGCCGGAACTTATCGCGACGCTTCAGGCCGCTCGTTCCGGCGGTGAAGCGCCTGCCGGTGTGAGCGTGCGAGCTCCGAAGTCCGCTGCACCGGCCGCTCCGGTGGCTCCTGCTGAAGCCCAAACCGCAGACGCTGAGGTCGCGGCGAACACGGCTGAGGAATCCGGCAAGTCCAACGAGGCTGAGCAGTCCGAAAAGCAGACGGCCAAAACCGTTAGGAAGACCCTTGCCGGACGTGCTGATAGCGCTGAGCGTGCGGAGCGCTCCGAACAGACGGAACGTGCCGAGCGCACCGAGCGTGTTGACCGTCGCAAGCAGGCTGAGGCTCCGACGAGCGAGGAGGCGGCCGATGTCATGGCCGCGGTGAACGCCCTGGACGGCATCGATGAGGCTCCGAAGCGCCGTCGCCGCCGTGATGCGGACGCTGCCACCGATCTGCTGGCCGAACTGGGATTGGACGATGCTTCGCCGAAGCAGGATGATCGTCGTCGCCATCGTAAGGATGATGCGTCCGACGTTGAGCCGCGCCGTCGCCGTCGTGCGGTGGAAGGGCCGAAGGATGAGGACGTTGTGCGCGATCTTGATGACATTCTCGCCACGTTGCCTTCGCAGGGCAGTGATGATGACGAACGTCGTGACGAGGCTGAAGACGGTGATTTCGCGCGTCGTGGTCGCGGTCGCGCCAGCGATAGGGGTGACCGCGTGGATCGTCGTGGCCGTCGCCTGCGTGGCCGTGACCGCGATTATGACGAGCGTGACGAGCGTCGTGGCCGTACCGGCGACCGCAACAATGATCGCAACGAGCGTAACGATCGCGTCGAGCGCAACGAGCGCACGGATCGCAATGTTGAACGCGAACAGCGTCACGAGGAGCCGAAAGAGGATCTCGTGCCTGTCGCGGGCATCGTCGACGTGCTCGATTCCTACGCTTTCGTGCGTACCTCCGGCTATTTGCCGGGTCCGAACGACGTGTACGTTTCCATGGGCCAGGTCAAGAAGTATGGGCTGCGCAAGGGTGATGCCGTGCACGGTTCCATCCGTACCCCGCGTGAGGGCGACCGCCGCAACCAGCGTCAGAAGTTCGTGCCGCTGCAGTCCATCGACTCCATCAACGGCATGAGCGTCGAGGAAGCGCAGCATCGTCCGCAGTTCAGCAAGCTCACCCCGCTGTATCCGCAGGAACGCCTGAAGCAGGAGACCACGCCGAACAAGCTCACCGGCCGCCTCATCGACATCGTGGCGCCGATCGGCAAGGGCCAGCGTGGCCTGATCGTGTCCCCGCCGAAGGCCGGCAAGACCATCACCCTGCAGAACATCGCCAACGCGATCGCCACCAACAATCCGGAAGTCCACCTGATGGTCGTCCTCGTGGACGAACGTCCGGAGGAAGTCACCGACATGGAACGCACGGTGCAGGGCGAGGTCATCTCCTCCACCTTCGACCGTCCGGCCTCCGACCACACCACCGTCGCCGAACTGGCCATCGAACGCGCCAAGCGTCTCGTGGAGCTCGGCCAGGACGTGGTGGTGCTGCTCGACTCCATGACCCGTCTGGCCCGCGCCTACAACATCGCCGCGCCGGCCTCCGGCCGCATCCTGTCCGGTGGTGTGGACGCGCAGGCGCTGTACCCGCCGAAGAAGTTCTTCGGCGCCGCCCGCAACATCGAAAACGGCGGCTCCCTGACCATCATCTCCTCCGCGCTGGTGGAAACCGGTTCCAAGATGGACGAGGTGATCTTCGAGGAATTCAAGGGCACCGGCAACATGGAACTGCGCCTGAGCCGTGAGCTCGCCGACAAGCGCCTGTTCCCGGCCATCGACGTGAACGCCTCCGGCACCCGCCGCGAGGAGCTCATCACCGATCCGCAGGAACTGCCGATCATCTACCGTCTGCGTCGCCTGCTGGGCGGCCTCGAGCCGGAACAGGCCTACCAGACGCTCGTGCCACGCCTGAAGAAGACAGCGACCAACCGCGATTTCATGGCGTCGCTCATCCAGCAGAGCGGCAACGCCACCAACGGCAACTGAGTCGTCGGCTGCAAGCGAATCTGAAGGTTTGAGGGGCTGCATGGCAATCGCCGTGTAGCCCCTTTCCTATGCGTACGTTTCGACGAATTTCGTGAAATTGGCCACTTTTTGGACAACGTTGTCAATTAAAAAATAGGTAAAAATACGACGAGAAAAGATAAATGGGAAAAATATATATGGTCGATATGGGGGTATGAGCTAAATAAAACAAAGATATTTCATGACAGCGTTGCGCCGTCCGGATAAACTGCGGCGATTCCGCGACGGTATGTGCGCGGTAGTGGGTATGGTAAGGAAGAAAAAGAACATGGAACTGCAGTGGGGACGGTCGATTGCGGCCGGTGCAGTGGATTGTTGGAAAAGGGGTATGAATGACCAACAGTGACAATGGTCCGGTAGACGCACGTACGGTTGCGAGCCAGCTCGACGCGACCGATGGCGTAATCCTCGACATGCTTGAAAAGGATGGCCGAGCCACGCTGTCCCACCTTTCCGAGGCGACAGGCCTGTCCGTGTCCGCCGTGCAGTCGCGCGTGCAGAAGCTTGAGCGTCGCGGCGTGATCCGCGGCTACAAGGCGGTTATCGACGACGAGCGCCGCGGCCTTGCGGTGAACGCCTACATCGCGGTCACGCCCATCGATTACTCCCAGGAAGCCGAGATTCCAGACAAGCTCAAAAACATCGACGGCATCATGTCCTGCGATTCCGTCGCCGGTTCGCCCAGCTTCATGCTCACCGTTCGCGTCGAATCGCCCAGCAAGCTCGAAGAGCTGTTAAACCTCATCCATCGCACGGTGTCGGTCAGCACCGAAACCACCATCGTGCTGCAGCGTTACTTCGCGAAGTGACCGCTGTTCGGCAGATGCCGCGGTAGGGTGCGCGGTAGGCTTATACCCATGAGCGACAGCGAACATGACTGGCTTCGGCCAGAAGAAGAAACCGAATCCGAAACCATCATCGACGCACGCACCGCGCAGAACAACCCCGAAGTGGCCGATGTGGTGGCTAAAATCGCCTCGCTGCGCCAATCGATAGACAACGTCGACACCGCCATCGTCTCGCTGCTGGCGGAACGGTTCAAATACACGTCGCAGGTGGGTGTGCTCAAGGCGCGTGCGGGCTTCGCGCCGGCCGATTACCAGCGTGAACATGCCCAGATCGAGCGTCTGCATCGCATTGCCGACGAAGCCGGACTGGATCCGGAAATCGCCGAAATGTACCGCGAATTCGTGGTGACCGAGGCCAAGCGCCGCCACAAGCGCATCGCCGAAAACGGGGGAGACCCGGGCGTACTCGACGTTTTCGCCTGAGCCGTCCGTTTTCCTCGCGCCCCGCGCGAACGTCCATTGCCGACGGGCATGCCGGGCACTACATTAAATGCCTTGGAAAGTTGTTTCGATTGCGATTGAGAGGTCCGGCATGCGCCACGCCACCGCGAACCGTCCATCCGGTGCCCGACGCCCGCTTGCCGCGGCGATCGCGGTCGCCGTCATCACCGCCGCTCCCGTCGCGGCAGTCGGCGTGAACGACGCGATATCGGCCTTGCAACAGAATGGGCAGTACGCGGCCGATGCATCGCATGATGACGTGATGAGCGCCTACACCTCCATCGACAAACCAGGCCGCCTTTTCCTGACCAACAGCGGATCCTCCACGTCGAAACGCGTTCCCAAAGGCGTTGTCGCATTGCCGTGGAAAATATCCGCCTCCTTCACCCTCAACGGGCCCGACGTAAGCGTTTCCGACGTTTCCGGCGCTTCCGGCATGATCGGCATACGCATCGCCCTGCATGCCACGAAACCCGACGTGACCGCCAATCTGACGCCAATCGTCGCCTTCACCATTCCCGGACGCGTCGGCAGTGACGTGACCGCCGATGACGGCGTGCTCGTCTCATCCGACAACACCTCGACCCTGGTGGCTGCGGTCGGCAAACCGGGCGAGGACCTGACCTTCAACGCCTACGTGACGGCGAAGCACTTCACCATGAGCTCACTGTCCATCGCCGCGGTGGAAGGCAACGTTCAGCAATCACTGCCTGACCTGACCAAGCGCGCAACCACCTTGGTGGACGGTCTGACCAACGTCGGCTCGCAACGCAACCGCAAGCTCATCGCCCAACTGGAACAGCTCAGAGACAACGAGAAAGCGCTAGCCAAACAGACCATCGCCGTACGTTCCAAAGCGCACGATCAGGCGTTCGACGGCTACATCGACGCGTACGTGGGCTCATACACCACGCATCTGTCCGGTTCGATCGGCAACGCCACACAGCTTCCCGCCATTCTCGGCACCGCGTCCGAACTGAACGGCGATACCTCCGTAGCTAAATCCGTGGCAGACCTGGCCAACGCCGTCAACGACGTGAGCGCCGCATACCGGCATATCGGCGCGGCCGACGCCGTCGACGAGGTGATTCGCACCATCGAACAGCGTGGCACATCCGGCTTGGTGAACGAGCTCACCAAGCGCGCCGGCGAGGAACAACAGCGCGGCTCCAAAGACTACAGTGCCGGCCAATCGCAGCTGTCCGCGGCCATGATCCCGTATTCGATGGATTTCACCGACGCATACACGGCTCGGCTTAAGGAACTGGGCGCCACCGCAGGCACGGCTGGCAGCTACGAAACCCAGGCGATCGCCGACGTGCGTGCCGGCATCAAAGACAATGAGAAGCTCAAAACCGCGTCCGACAAGGTGTCCGCGGCGATGACCGCGTTGGCGGACGCCAGCGAGCACACCGGACAGGCCAGCGCATTCCACCAGATCGTGCTGCGATTCGCCGACCAGCTGGATTCGGATGACGACACGTCCGAATCGGGCGCTGCCGATGACGCTTCTGTGCTGGACACGTTGCGTTCCGCCTCCGCCAGCCAATCGTTGTGCGCGAAAGCCGAGAAACGGCGGTCCCGTGCGCAACGCAAGGCCGAACGCGCGCAGGCGAAGAACAACACCGCCGATTCGACCAGCTTGGTCGATGACAAGAACGCCATCAGCATGGATGATGTGATGAGCTACGCGGGCGGACTACGCCCGTCGTTCGGCGCCGCAGCGGACACCACGTCGAAGAATGTGGCGAAAGTCGGGGGAGTGGACGGCTCTTCGAAGAACAGCGGTGGCGATTCGTCCGACGGTTCGGCGGATTCGTCCGCCAGCTCGCTACCAATTACCGGCTATGGCTTGGCGAAAACCGGTTTCACGCCGGATAATGGCGATTTGATTGACGAGACGGTCGAATTGGCCGCCGCTGCGGAAGTTTTCGACGATGCGTTGCAGGCTGGATTGGGTGGGAACGGTTCCGGAAATTCGTCCGCTGGCCCGCAGTACCTCCTGTCCGTTCCGGTGCTGTAGAGCACGCGGTTTGTGCGATGCGCTAAATCCGATAGTGCTCCGTCGCTTACGTGGTACGTTTCGGGGTTTTTGATTGCGATTTCCGCCTCCGCTTGTGCATTCGTTGAGATTACGCCCATAAAAACCATTTTTCGCGTACGGGTTTGTGCGCAGGGGCAGGAATAATGTACGGCTGAGAACAGCCGAGAACGGGATAAGGACGGTTCTATGCGCGCACGTCTTGCGATTTAGGGCGATTCTGCACGGACGTGAGCAAAAGGGGATATGATTTCGACCGTTTTGCCTGCGATTTATACCCCTTTTCGCTCACGAAAGCATTTTTCCCGCGATTTTGACTGAATATGAGCAAAAGGGGGCACGGTTAGTTGCAGACAATGACGGGATATACGAGGGGCCTCTCCTTCATGCAAAGGAAAGGCCCCTCGTATGTGGGTGAAGTGAGCGGCTGCGCTACAAAAGCCGCTGGCGGCTCACCTCAGAGACTCACTTCTTCGGTTTCTTGGCCGGCGGTTCGCCTAGCTCGCTTTCGGCGACCGTCACATCGGCGGCCTCGTCCTCACCCTCGGCGGCAGCCGGTGCGGTGAAGGCGATCGGTCCGGTCACGCGACCAGCTTCGGCGATATCGCCCAGCGCGGCCTCGATGGACCCGCGCACATCGTCGGCAACGGCAAGCGTCACAGACAAGATCGGGGTCTTCATCGAAACCTTGGCCTTCGACTTGATGCCACGCAGCGCGGCC
>ERZ773239.2437-NODE-2437-length-10755-cov-2.181869_pt1 | contig 10755 bp, 9 predicted proteins | sample MGYA00580521_ERZ773239 | MGnify/ENA primary metagenome ERZ773239 (study PRJEB29015, sample SAMEA2737801) | human gut metagenome | biome: human gut; feature: human-associated habitat; material: faeces | place: China | collected 2012 ... | reverse complement strand
CTTTCCGGTATCCGGGTCGTACAGTCCTTCGCAAATGAAGATCTGGAACGTGAAAAATTTAAGAAAAGCAACCATGCCTTTCTTCTTTCCAAAAATGATAACTACCACTGCATGGGATCTTTTATGAGTTCCAATTTATTTTTTCAGGGACTGATGTATCTTATTACACTGGTCTATGGCGGTTATCTGATCGCCCGGGGACAGATGCAGGCTGCAGACCTTGCAATGTATGCACTGTATATTGGTATCTTTATCAGTCCGATCCAGATTCTTGTAGAACTGGTGGAAATGATGCAGAAAGGGCTTTCCGGTTTCCGACGGTTTCTCGATGTCATGGAAACTGTTCCCGAGATCCAGGATGCACCCGATGCCGTTGATCTTACAAATGTAAAAGGAAGAGTCTGCTATGAGGATGTATCCTTTCATTATAGTGATGATGACACGCCGGTTCTGGAAAATGTATCGTTCCATATTCCGGCTGGAAAATCAATTGCGTTGGTTGGTCCTTCTGGAAGTGGCAAGACAACAATTTGTTCCCTACTTCCAAGATTTTACGATGTAACAGGTGGAAAGATTACGGTTGACGGAAAAGATGTGAGAAAGCTGACCCTTGAGAGTCTGCGTAATCAGATTGGTCTTGTGCAGCAGGATGTTTATCTTTTCTGTGGAAGTATCCGTGAAAATATTGCATATGGTAAGCCTGACGCTACGATGGAAGAGATTGAAGATGCGGCAAAGAAAGCCAATATCCATGACTTTATTATGGAACTTCCGGATGGATATGAAACATTTGTCGGAGAAAGAGGAACCCGGCTTTCCGGTGGACAGAAGCAGAGAATTTCTATTGCCAGAGTTTTCCTTAAGAATCCGCCAATCCTGATTCTGGATGAGGCGACCAGTGCATTGGACAATGAAAGTGAACGTTGGATCCAGCAGAGTCTTGAAGAGTTGGCAAAGAATCGTACAACTATTACAATTGCACATCGTTTGTCCACAATCCGTAATGCAGATGAGATTCTGGTCGTTGCTGACAATGGAATAGCAGAGCGTGGAACACACGATGAGTTAATCGCACGTGGTGGTATTTATGCACATTATTATGAAATGTCATAGTTTTTACAAAATGTAGATAAAATTGGCACATAGATTTAGATAATATGGAAATTGATGTGTCACTTAGAAAATGTTATTATAATAACAATCTTTACGATTTAAAGTATTTAGAGAATGAGGTACGTACTATGAGTTCATTAGATAAACAGATAGATTTTACAGAAAACTCATGCAAGGATTTTATTGATGTCCTTGCAAGCAGTGCCCCGATTCCGGGAGGCGGCGGAGCTTCTGCTTTAGTTGGAGCAATCGGAGTGGCACTCGGCAATATGGTGGGAAGTCTTACTGTCGGTAAGAAGTGTTATGTAGATGTAGAAGAAGATATTATCCGTTGTAAAAAAGAAGCAGATGAAATTACAAAGCGGCTTCTTGAACTTGTGGCAAAAGATGCCGAGGTCTTTGAACCATTAAGCAAAGCGTACAGTCTGCCAAAGAGTACGCCGGAAGAACTTGCAAAAGAACTAAATATGCCTGTTGATAAAGTACGTGAAATTTCAAAGATTTCACAAGAGCCTGTTTCGCTTGAATCTCCTATCGGCGAAGAAGAGGACAGCCATCTTGGCGACTTTATTCCGGATGAGGATGCGCCTGCACCGTCAGAGGCGGCAAGTTTTGTACTTCTAAAGGAACAGCTTGGAGCGGTTTTGGAAACATTGTCTGAAAGAGAGGCGAAAGTTTTAAGACTTCGCTTCGGTCTTGACGACGGACGTGCAAGAACGCTTGAAGAAGTAGGCAAGGAATTTGACGTAACAAGAGAAAGAATAAGACAGATTGAGGCAAAGGCACTAAGAAAACTTCGTCACCCGAGCAGAAGTAAGAAATTAAAAGATTTTCTTGATTAATAACTAAAAAAGCAATACCAAAAGTGTATTGCTTTTTGCAAATGATTTTATAAACACGGAGGATATTATGGATTGGATTAAAGTATCTATATTTACGACATCAGAGGGTATTGAGCCTTTGAGCGGAAGACTGTATCAGCTTGGAATAACAGGCCTTGAAATTGAGGACGAAAAAGATTTTAAAGATTTTCTTGAAAACAATAAACAGTATTGGGATTATGTCGATGATGAGCTGATTAAGGAAAAAGAGGGTGAAACGGAAGTAATCGCCTATGTCAGTGATAATGCGGCAGGTCACGAGATGCTTATGGCAATCAGAAATACTGTTGCTGAAATGAAGCAACTTGATGATGAAAATGAGTTCGGTAGACTTGAAATTCATATTGACAATATGAAGGAAGAAGATTGGGCGAATAACTGGAAGAAGTATTTTCATCCGTTGGAAGTAGGCGAAAAAATTCTTATCAAGCCTGAATGGGAAGAACTTAAAGACAATACCGACAGAATTGTATTCAATATAAATCCGGGTATGAGTTTCGGTACAGGCGGACACTATACAACACAACTTTGTATCGAAACACTTGAAAAATACATAAAACCGGGCGTTAAAGTGCTTGATTTGGGCTGCGGCAGCGGTATTTTGTCAATTATATCATTGTTGTTGGGTGCAGACAGTGCGTTTGCGATTGATATTGACCCGAATGCGGTTGATATTGCATATCAGAACGCAGGCATGAATGATGTCGACATATCGAAATATACGGTTAAAGCCGGAGATATAATTACAAACACAGAATTGCAAAATGAAATTGCCAAAAATGAATATGACGTTGTTGTGGCAAATATTGTTGCAGATGTCATTATAGCGCTTGCTCCAAAAGCACGTGAATATATGAAAAAAGGCGGTGTGTTTATTACTTCGGGAATAATTGAGGACAGAGTAGACGACGTTAAAGCGGCACTTGAAAAATGCGGCTTTGAAATAGATTCAATCAAGCAAAGAAAAGATTGGGTATCTATTGTTTGTAAATAACATTAACGGTGAAAGGAATGATAAAAAATGCTTGAATTAAAGAATAATATTTTTTATGTGGGAGTGAAAGACCCTACACTAAGAACATTTGATATTTTTATGGAAACGGAATACGGTACGACATATAATGCGTATCTTGTAAAGGGTGAAAAAACGGCACTTATAGAAACAGCACACGAAAAGTTACTTGATTCGTATATTTCAAATATCGAAGAAATAATGCCTGTTTCTGAGATTGATTATTTGATATGCAATCATACAGAGCCTGACCATTCGGGAAGTGTCAAGAAGATACTTGAATTAAATCCTGATATTGAAGTTGTGGGCAGTATTGCGGCTATAAGAAATCTAAAAGAAATAACAAATATGACTTTTAAGGAGCATATTGCAAAAGACGGTGCAGAGCTTGATTTGGGTGACGGAAAGGTATTGAAATTCTGTATAGTTCCTAATTTGCATTGGCCTGATACTATGGTGACATATCTTGAAAGTGAAAAGACACTTTTCAGCTGTGACGTATTTGGTGCACACTATTGTGAGGACGCAGTTGTTGACGAGGATATAATTTACTACGATAAGTATGAAAAAGCAATGAAAGTTTATTATGACTGCATTGTATCACCATTTAATTCTTTTGTTGTCAAGGCACTTGAAAAGTTGTCGGCACTTGACATTGAAATGGTTTGTAACAGTCACGGACCTGTACTTAAAAAATATATAGCAGAAGCCGTTAAAAAGTATTCTGCTTGGAGTGCACCAAAAGTTACAGAGAAAAAAACAGTCGCAATATTCTATGCGTCGGCTTACGGATATACAAAGAAAATGGCAGACACTATTGCAAAGACGCTTAATTCTTGTGATTTTGATGTTAAAGAATATGATGTTGCCGAAATCAACGACGAAATGATAACGGCACTTCACAGTGCGGATGCGCTTGTATTCGGTACACCGACAATCAACAGAAATGCCGTAAAGCCTGTATGGGATATTATTTCTTCGATTGACCTTGTTAATATGAAGAATAAGCCTTGCTTTGTATTCGGCTCATACGGCTGGGGCGGTGAAGGTATTCAGCTGGTGCATAATCATCTTGAATTGCTTAAACTAAAGCCTTTTGAAAAGCCGTTTGGTTGTATATTCAATCCGTCAGACGAAAAACTTGCCGAACTTGAAGATTATACAAAGAAATTTGCGGAAACGATATAAAACAAAAGCAGAGTCATAAGATATGACTCTGCTTTTTGGTATTTGACAAATCGACAAATTTGTTATAAAATTATGCCTACTGAAATAATAGGAAATATATTTGAGGATAGGGAATAATTATGAGCATAACAATAGAAGAATTGAATAAATTAGATAAAGACACATATCAAATTATAGATATTCGTGACAAAGAAGAAGTTCAAAAAGACGAAATGTCCGGAGCAGTCTATGTTCCGTCAGATGAGATAGAAACAAGCGGAAAGGTTGATTTATCAAAAAAACTTATTATATGTTGCAGAATAGGTAAAATCAGCATAGACGTTGCGGAGCAGCTAAGAGAAAAAGGCATTGACGCGGTGAGCCTTGAGGGCGGATATACTGCATGGCTGTTGGATTCGATAAAGCGAAAAGAGGCTGAGAGCATAAGTCGTGACGTTGAACAAAGTATAAGAAAAAAATTCCGTAAAAAAATTTGGCGTATGTTTGCAAAAGCAATTAATACTTACGATTTGGTTAAAGAGGGCGACAAGATTGCGGTCTGTATATCGGGCGGAAAAGACTCAATGCTTATGGCAAAACTTTTTCAGGAACTTAAACTTCACAATAAATTTGAATTTGAAGTGAAATTCTTGGTTATGGATCCCGGTTACAGTCCTGAAAACCGTAAGGTTATAGAGGAAAATGCAAGGAAATTGAATATCCCTATAACTATTTATGAATCCGATATATTTGAGTCGGTTTATAATGTTGAAAAGTCTCCTTGCTATTTGTGTGCAAGAATGAGAAGGGGATATTTGTATAAATTCGCAAAGGATATGGGCTGTAATAAAATTGCGTTGGGACATCACTATGACGATGTAATTGAAACGATATTAATGGGAATGTTGTATTCGGGACAGGTGCAAACAATGATGCCGAAACTTCACAGCACAAACTATGAGGGAATGGAACTTATACGACCGCTTTATTTAATTCGTGAGCAGGATATAAAATCGTGGTGTCGATATAACGATTTGCATTTTATACAATGTGCCTGCAAGTTTACGGATACTTGTACAACGTGTAATAACGAAGAAAACCGTTCAAAGAGAGTTGAAATAAAAGAACTTATAAAAACGTTGAAACAGGTAAATCCGTACGTTGAGGGGAATATATTCAAAAGTGTTGAAAACGTCAGTTTAGAGGCGATTGTTGCGTACAAAATTGACGGTGTGAAACACAGTTTTCTTGAAACGTACGACGAAGAATAACTATATGTTGTACCGTTCAATTTGGCATTACACAACAAAATCCAAACAAAACAAGAATTTTGAAATGAAAAAGAAATAAATATTCACAAACTATTTTCACAATGACTATTGATTTATTTGGCAAAATAGTATAAAATAATAAGTAACAAAACATAATATGTTTTATATGAAATTTAGGAGGCAATATATAATGAGCAATATTAGGTTTGACTATTCAAAAGCACTTCCGTTTGTCGGACAGCATGAGATTGATAATATGGCTGAATATGTTAAAGAGGCACATAATATGCTTCATAACAAAACCGGTGCAGGTAACGATTTTCTTGGTTGGGTAAACTTGCCTACGGATTATGATAAAGAAGAATTTGCAAGAATTAAAAAAGCGGCTGAAAAGATTCGCTCTGATTCAGATGTACTTGTTGTAATCGGTATAGGCGGTTCGTACCTTGGTGCAAGAGCGGCTGTTGAAATGTTACAACATTCATTCTATAATGCTCTTGACAAAGACAAGAGAAAAGGCCCTGCTATTTTCTTTGCCGGAAATAACATCAGTTCGACATATATGGCTGATTTGCTTGAAACAGTAGAGGGTAAAGATATTTCAGTAAACGTAATATCAAAATCCGGAACAACAACAGAACCTGCTATTGCGTTCAGAATATTTAAAGACTTGCTTGAAAAGAAGTACGGCAAGGAAGGTGCAAAAGAAAGAATTTATGCAACAACAGATAAAGCTCGCGGTGCATTGAAGTCGCTTGCAGATGAAGAAGGTTACGAAACATTTGTTATCGCTGACGACATCGGCGGCAGATACTCTGTTCTTACTGCAGTAGGTTTACTTCCGATTGCAGCGGCAGGTATTGATATTGACAAGATGATGCAGGGTGCAAAAGAGGCACAGGATGAATATGCTAATCCAAATCTTTCAGAAAACCAATGTTATCAATATGCGGTTGTAAGAAATGCACTTGCAAGAAAAGGCAAGACTGTTGAAATGATGGTTAATTATGAGCCTGCACTTCACTATTTCGGCGAATGGTGGAAACAGCTTTACGGCGAAAGTGAAGGTAAGGACAACAAGGGTATTTTCCCTGCGGCGGCAGACTTCTCAAGTGACCTACATTCAATGGGACAATACATTCAAGAAGGACAAAGAATTTTGTTTGAAACAGCTTTGCTTGTTGAAAATCCTCGCAAGAATATTGAAATTCAAGCAACAGAGGATAATATTGACGGACTTAATTTCCTTGCAGGCAAGACTATCGACTATGTAAATTCAAAAGCCGCACAGGGTACTGCTTTGGCTCATACAGACGGTCAAGTTCCTAACCTTGCGGTTATTGTACCTGCGCTTGACGCATATAATTTCGGTAAAATGGTATATTTCTTTGAAAAGGCTTGCGGTCTTTCAGGATATTTGCTTGGGGTAAATCCTTTTGATCAACCGGGTGTTGAAGCATACAAAAAGAATATGTTTGCACTTCTTGGTAAGCCGGGTTACGAAAGCGAAAAGGACGCTCTTGAGGCAAGATTAAAGTGAAATCAGAGAGGGCGACTCTCAGAAAATAAAAATTTATTATAAAGGAGGAAGGTTAACATGGTTGAACTTCTAATTGGAAAAAAAGGCACCGGTAAGACAAAGGCTCTTATTGAGAAAGTGAACAACGCTCTAACGGTTGCAAAGGGCAACGTTGTTTTTATCAGCAACGACACAAACAGAAATATTTTTGATGTAAAGTCAAAGGCGAGAATGGCAGACACATCAGAGTTTGAAATTAAGTCATATGATGAATTCCTTGGATTTATCAGCGGTATTATAAGCCGTGACTTCGATATTACAAACATTTTTGTTGACGGTATTTTCAAAATTGTCGGCTCGGACAATCTTGACGGATTTGAATCATTCCTTAACAGACTTGAGACTATGAGCCAAAAGTTTGAAATCACATTTGTAATATCGGTAAGCATAGATGCTGAAACAGCACCTGATTACATAAAGAAATTAGCGTAAGACGCGGAAAAAACAAAGGTGCCTGTATGAATTTAACGTATGAAAATTTGTACAGGCACGATTAATTATTTGGAGGTTTTGATTAATGCAGTATCATAGTACGAGGGATAAGAGCATATCTGTAAGTTCGGCAGAGGCTATAAAAACAGGACTTAGTGCAGAGGGCGGACTTTTTGTTCCGGAAAGCTTTCCTTCAGTTAGTTTAGATGAGATTAAAAATTTGGCGTCAAAGTCATATAACGAAAGAGCATATTTTGTACTTAGCAAGTTCCTTTCGGACTTCACGGAAGAAGAACTTAAAAAGTGCATAGACAGTGCATATACAAAGGAAAAGTTTGAAACAGAGAGCATTGCTCCTGTTTATAAACTTAACGATACAACATATTTCCTTGAATTATGGCACGGCCCGACTTGTGCTTTTAAGGATATGGCACTTCAAATTCTTCCTCATCTTCTTACAACATCAATGAAAAAGACTAATGAAGATAAAGAAATCGTAATCCTTGTTGCAACGTCGGGTGATACAGGTAAGGCTGCACTTGAAGGCTTTAAAGATGTTGCAGGCACAAGAATTATCGTATTCTATCCTGACAACGGTGTAAGTGAAATTCAAAAGCTTCAAATGGTTACTCAAGAGGGTAATAACGTAAGTGTTGCCGCGGTTAAGGGTAACTTTGACGATGCTCAAAGCGGTGTTAAGAAGATATTTACAGACACTGATTATAAAAATCTTCTTGACAGAAATCAATTTAAGCTTTCATCTGCAAACTCAATCAACTGGGGCAGACTTGTTCCTCAGATTGTATATTATTTCTCATCATATGCAGAGCTTGTAAAGAATAACGAAATTGAAATCGGCGATAAGATTAATGTTGTCGTTCCAACAGGTAACTTCGGTAATATTCTTGCCGCATATTATGCAAAGAAAATGGGCTTGCCAATCGCTAAGTTTATTTGTGCGTCGAATGAAAATAATGTTTTGACAGATTTCATAAAGACTGGTGTTTATAATAAGAACAGAGATTTCCATACAACAATCTCACCGTCAATGGACATTCTTATTTCAAGTAACCTTGAAAGATTTCTTTATGACCTTACAGGTTGTGACGATAAACTTGTCAGCGAATGGATGAAAGAGCTTAACACTAATGGCAGCTATGAAGTTTCAGCTGACGTTAAGGCAAAAATGCAGGAAATGTTTACTGCAGGTTGCTGTGATGATGCAGAAACAATGGCTACAATTAAAAAGTGTGCGTCTGAATATGATTATGTTATTGATACTCACACTGCCGTTGCAAAGTCTGTTTACGATAAGTATGTTGCTCAAACAGGCGACACAACAAAGACAATTATTGCATCAACTGCAAGTCCGTTCAAGTTTAATCAGAGCGTTCTTATTGCACTTGAGGATCACAATGCAGTTGTCGGTAAAGACGAATTTACTCTATTGAAGGAACTTTCTGAAAAGAGTAATATGCAAATTCCTAAGTCACTTTATGAACTAAAAGATAAGTCAGTTGTATTTGATCTTGTATGCGATAAGGATGAAATGCAACAGATTGTAAGTGACTTTCTTATGGTTGAGTAAAATTAAATAATTAAGGCAAGGTGTAACTGAGTTACACCTTTACTTTTGACGGAGGTTTTATATGCGTTCTATAAAAGAAACAATAAATGCACTAAAAAACGGTGAATATGATGATAAGCTTACATATTTGTATTCATGCGATAAAAATGATGTGAAAAAGTATTCGGACAGATATATTGATGTTATAAACGGCTTTGAAGAAACATTCGGTAAAGATGGCGATATTGCTTTGTTTTCTGCTCCTGGCCGTACAGAAATCGGCGGTAATCATACAGACCACCAACACGGTTGCGTACTTGCCGGAAGTGTTAATCTTGATGTTATATCTGCCGCACGACCAAACGGTACAAACACAGTTCGTATTCAATCAAGAAACTATCCGCTTGATGTGATTGAACTTGACAGTCTTGAAATAAGAGAAAAGGAATTTGACAAGGCAATTTCTCTTATAAGAGGTGTAATTAAAAAGTTTGTTGATTTGGGTTATGATGTTAAAGGCTTTGACGCGTACACAACATCAAATGTACTTAAAGGCTCGGGACTTTCGTCATCAGCAGCTTTTGAAGTGCTTGTAGGAACGATTATAAACGGACTTTTTGCAAATAACGAAGTAAATCCGATTGAAATTGCAAAATTCGGACAGTTCGCCGAAAATGTTTATTACAATAAACCAAGCGGACTTATGGATCAGATGGCATCATCTGTCGGTTCGGTTGTGGCTATTGATTTTAAGAGTACGGAAGAGCCGATAGTTGAAAAAGTTGAATTTGATTTAAAAAAGCATAATCACGCTCTTTGCATTATTGATTCGGGTGCGGATCACGCAGATTTAACTGATGAATATGCGACAATTCCGTCTGATATGAAAGCAGTTGCGGGATTCTTCGGCAAGAAATTTTTGCGTGAAGTTGATGAAAATGAGTTTATGGCGAATGTCAAAAACATTCGTGCAAAACTTAATAATGACAGAGCGGTACTTCGTGCAATCCATTTCTTTAATGATAACAGACGTGCGCAGGAAGAAGTTAAAGCTTTGAAAAATGATGATTTTGAACTTTTCAAACAGCTTGTAAAGAAATCGGGACAGTCGTCGTATATGTATCTTCAAAATGTGTTTGCAACAAGTATGCCTAAAAATCAAGCAGTGTCGTTGACATTGGCTTTGTGCGATGAAATACTTGGCGACAAAGGCGCGTACAGAGTTCACGGCGGTGGTTTTGCCGGAACTGTACAAGCGTTTGTTCCGCTTGATATGCTTGATGAATTTAAAACAAAAATTGAGAACGTGTTGGGTGAAAATATGTGCCACGTTCTTTCAATTCGTCCTGTCGGCGGATATGAACTTAAATAATTAAAAAAATCTTCTTGAAGTAAATTTTGTTTCTTCAAGAAGATTTTTCATTTTAAAACAAACTTATAATCCAATACACAATACCGGCAACGAACGAGGCGAGTGTACCGTAAAGGATAACAGGACCGGCGATTGTGAATATTTTCGCACCGACACCGAGCACCATACCTTCGGTTTTTGCCTCAAGAGCAGGGGAAACAACGGAATTTGCAAATCCGGTAATCGGTACAATAGTTCCCGCACCCGCAAATTTAGCGATTTTCGGGTAAATATCAAGTCCTGTAAGCAATGCGCCGGCAAACACCAATATGATTGAAGTGGCAGTGCCTGCGGCTTCTGTATCAAGTCCCCATTTTTTAAA
>ERZ773239.2433-NODE-2433-length-10786-cov-4.294101_pt1 | contig 10786 bp, 9 predicted proteins | sample MGYA00580521_ERZ773239 | MGnify/ENA primary metagenome ERZ773239 (study PRJEB29015, sample SAMEA2737801) | human gut metagenome | biome: human gut; feature: human-associated habitat; material: faeces | place: China | collected 2012 ... | reverse complement strand
TACGGGAATACCGGGATCTGCTTCAGTCCGGTATTTTCCGGCAGTCCGAACAACAGGTTCATGTTCTGCATGGCCTGTCCGGCTGCTCCTTTTACCATATTGTCGATAGCACCCATCATAACAACACGTTTGGTTCGCGAATCCAGCTTAAAGGATACATCCGCAAAGTTGCTGCCCTCTACCCAGCGGGTCTCCGGCGGAAGTCCCGGCTCCAGAACGCGTACAAAGTATTCATTCTGATAATACTTATCGTAGATGGCCTTTACCTCTTCCGTGGTCACATCCTTTACCAGAGATGCGTAAGCAGTTACCAGAATGCCGCGGTTCATCGGAACCAGATGCGGAGTGAAGCTGATGGTCACCGGCTTTCCCACCGCGTAGGATAACTGCTCCTCGATTTCCGGAGTGTGGCGGTGTCCGGCCACGCCGTAAGCTTTCATGCTCTCGTTGACCTCACAGAACAGGCTCGGAACCTTTGCACTTCTGCCTGCGCCGGAAGTACCGGACTTGGCATCAATGATCATGGTATTCGGATCGATAATGCCTTCCTTTACCAGCGGATAGGTACTTAAGAAGGAACAGGTCGGGTAACAGCCCGGATTCGCGATGAGTCTTGCGCCCTTGATTTTCTCCCGGTTGATCTCCGGAAGTCCGTAAACTGCCTCACCGATGAACTGCGGGGTTGCGTGTTTGATCTTGTACCATTTCTCATAAACATCTACATCTTTAATACGGAAGTCCGCGCTTAAATCGATAATCTTTGTTTTGGATAAGATGTCCTCGGTCACCTGGGATGCGCAGAAGCCCTGCGGCGTTGCGGTGAAGATCACATCCGCGATCTCTGCCAGCTTTGCCATGTCATCATCCTTGCACGGCTCGTTTACAGCATGTGCCGTGTTTCTATATATAGAAGCGAAATCTTCACCCACATAACTTCTGGAACCGTACCATACGATTTCCACATCCTCTCTCTGAAGTAACAAACGTGCCAGCTCCGCTCCAGCGTAGCCGGTCGCACCGATAATTCCAGCCTTGATCATAGCCGTTCCTCCTGCGGTTTATAAATATTCACTTCTGCGGCTTGCTAATAAAAGAAGGTGCCGCAGAGCCGTTTACTGAGTTTCATTATAAGTACTTTTCCATCACAAGAAAATACTTTTTTCCAAATATTCTCAGGGATCCATGTGCAAAATGATGCGCACGGTCCCCCGCGAGTTTTCATAATTATACATCACATATGCATATTATGCAATGTTTTTTTGAAAAATATGCAATTAGTTCTTGCATAATACGAGAAACTGTTGTATATTTATGAAGTCTTACATGACAACGCAAATTTGAAAAACCATTTTTATAGACTACTCAAGGAGGATTTTGAGATGAAAGAGAAAGTTGTTCTTGCATATTCCGGCGGTCTGGATACCACTACAATTATCCCGTGGTTAAAGGAGCATTTCGATTACGATGTTGTCTGCTGCTGCATCGACTGCGGTCAGGGAAATGAGCTGGATGGCTTAGAGGAGAGAGCAAAGCTCTCCGGCGCTTCCAAATTATACATTGAAGATCTGGTAGATGATTTCGCTGAGAACTACATCGTTCCGTGCGTACAGGCAAACGCCACCTATGAAAACAAGTACCTGTTAGGTACCTCCATGGCCCGTCCGGCCATCGCGAAACGCCTCGTTGAGATTGCCAGAAAAGAGGGCGCAGTTGCTATCTGCCACGGCGCTACCGGCAAGGGCAACGACCAGATCCGTTTCGAGCTGGGCATCAAGGCACTGGCTCCGGACATCAAGATCATCGCTCCGTGGCGTATGACTGATATCTGGACTCTGCAGTCCCGTGAAGATGAGATTGAATACTGCAAGCAGCACGGCATCGATCTTCCGTTTGCAGCAGACAGCAGCTACAGCCGTGACCGTAACTTATGGCACATCAGCCATGAGGGCCTGGAGTTAGAGAATCCGGCAAACGAGCCGAACTACGATCACCTTCTGGTATTAAGCAATACTCCGGAGAAAGCACCGGATGAGGGTGAGTACGTTACCATGACCTTCGAGAAAGGTGTTCCGACCAGCGTAAACGGCGAGAAGATGAAGGTTGCTGACATCATCCGCAAGCTGAACACCCTCGGCGGCAAACACGGCATCGGTATCGTAGATATCGTTGAGAACCGTGTTGTAGGCATGAAGTCCCGCGGCGTTTATGAGACTCCTGGCGGAACTATCCTCATGGAGGCTCACAAGCAGTTGGAGGAGCTGGTTCTTGACCGTGCTACCATGGAAGTCAAGAAAGAGATGGGCGACAAGCTGGCTCAGGTTGTTTACGAGGGCAAATGGTTCACCCCGCTGTGCGACGCAATCCGCGCATTCGTAACCTCCACTCAGGAGTATGTAACCGGTGAAGTCAAATTCAAACTATACAAGGGCAACATCATCAAAGCTGGTACTACTTCTCCGTACTCCTTATACAGCGAGTCCCTGGCATCCTTCACCACCGGCGATCTTTACGATCACCACGATGCAGACGGCTTCATCACCCTGTTCGGACTGCCGCTTAAGGTTCGCGCAATGAAGATGGCTGAGCTTAAGAAAAACGAGACCAAATAAAATAATCTGAATCTGTAAAAACCCGGAAGAAGCCGCTCATACGGCTTTTTCCGGGTTTTTTATTTTGAAAGCTATAAAAGAGGACCACCCCATCCGGGGGCAGTCCTCTCTGAATTTTGAATTTAATTTGCTTTTTCCGGCAGGATCAGGTTATCGGTGCCGGGTTGAAGATGCACATGTCGTTGTGGAATCCGTGCTGATCGCTGTACGGCTGCTTGATTCCGCTTGCCACATCCAGGATCATGTCGAAGATCTGCTGGCCGACATCTGCGATGGTTTTCTCACCGGTAGCCACATCACCGGCAGAGATGTCGATCATGTCGAACCAGTGGTTCTTTAACTCGTTACGGCTGCAGACCTTGATAACCGGGCTGATATCCAGTCCATACGGAGTTCCGCGTCCGGTCATGAATACCTGAAGGCCGATACCGCTTGCAACCTGGCTCGGTCCGCAAACGATGTCGCTGGCCGGGGTAGCTGCATAGATCAGGCCATGTTTGGTCGGCTTCTGAGCCGGGGAAAGTACTTCCACGATCTGGCTGGTACCGCTCTTTGCGATACTTCCCATTGCTTTCTCTACGATATTCGCAAGTCCGCCTGCCTTGTTGCCAGGAGTCGGGTTTGCGTCACGGCCTACGCCGCCCTCTGCAAGGTACTTGTCGTACCATTTCATCTCCTCTGCCAGACGGTCACGGGTGTGGGCATCCGGGCAGCGTGCTGCCAGCATGTGAACGCCGTCGCGAACCTCGGTAACCTCACTGAACATAACGGTAGCGCCGCCACGAACCAGCATATCTGCTGCGTAACCTGCACTCGGGTTAGCGGAGATACCGGAGAATGCGTCACTGCCGCCGCACTGCATACCGATCAGCAGGTCGCTTAACGGAAGCTCCTCACGGGTTCTCTTGTTCAGCTTCTGCAGCTTTTTATCTGCCATTTCCAGAATTGCGTTCATCATAGCGTCATGACCAGCGTAGTCCTGAAGAGTCAGAACGTTCTCCGGGGTGATATCCTCCGGCGGAAGCACGCGGTCATAGGTCAGCTTCTCACAGCCAAGGCCTACTACCATGATCTCACCGCCAAAGTTCGGATGACGGATGACATTGGTGATCGCGCGGATCGGGATATATGCTAACGGTGCGTTGATCGCAACACCACAGCCATACGGATGGGTAACTGCTACCACACCATCTACATTCGGATACTTCGGAAGCAGCTCCTTCTTAATGCGCTCTACTGCTACCTTTAATACGCCAGCCGCACACTGAACCGTGGTTACGATTCCCAGAAGGTTTCTGGTGCCTGCCGGACCCTCGGCATTGCGGTAACCCATCCAGGTGGTTCTGGTCGGCATCGGAAGATCCTCCACCGGTACCAGGTTGGTGCCGTACTCCATATCATCTACAGACGGGCTCTGCGGGAGATCCAGCATATGCTCATTGATCCAGTCACCCTTCTTGATATCGTTGATCGCATAGCCGAGAACAACGCCGTAACGAATGATCTCTCCGCCTGCCGGGATATCGCACAGAGCAATCTTATGAGCCTGCGGAATGTCCTGATTGGTCACAAGACCTTCCATGATCTCGGTGCCGGCCTTCAGATCCTGAACAGCTACAACAACGTTATCCTGGTCTTTGATCTTGACATACAAACGTGCCATACATTTCCTCCTTCTTCGTCTCGCACTGCGGTTTTGCACGAACCTGCAATGCTTTAACTCCTTGTTGATAATCATATTATAATGCAGGAAATGTCATAAGTAAAATTAATTCTTTTTTTTTAAAACTTAGTTTTTGTAAGTTCTATTCATACAGATCCAATACGATCTTCGTGGAAACATCCTTGGCTGTTCCGGTCCGTCTGTCGACCTCAAAGGTTTTTAAGGTGCTTCCAATCTCATCCGGGCGGCTCTCTTCCTGAACTACAACGGTATATTTGTACTGGTTTTTGCTGTCTACCCGGTAATGCAGCACAATATCCTCAGAAATTTCCCTGTTGAACCAGCCGGCACGGTTTACCGCATTCTCCACCAGATAGCAGACGGAAGTCTCATCCAGGGACGGATGGCTGTTCCACGCCCCATTTTCCGCATCCAGGTCATACCAGACACCGTCTATCTTCTGCCAGCCGGATGCCAGGCTGCCATCGTCTTCTTTGTAAGTCCAGTCTCCGTTTTCTGCCTGCTGCCATTCGGCCGCGTAAGCCTTAAGCTCTGTCTCGGTGCCAACCGCAAAAACAGCCGCGCTTCCAGCAGCCAGCAGAAATGCTCCTGCCAGAATGCCCTTCATGGTTTTCTTCATTTCTCCCTGTCTGAGTTTCATAAATATCGCCCTCTTCTTTCTATCTGCAATTGTATTTCATCTTACCAGAAGAATATGACCGTTCTGTGAAGCAAAGCAAAACTTTTTCCGTTTTTCCAGAGACGCGCAAAAGGACCTTCCCCGTACCGGGGAAAGCCCTTTCGCATATCTATGGTTTGGAACCAGGGAGGACTCTGCTATTTGCAAAGCTTTTTGAATTCATCTGCCACAAACTGTACCTGGGTTCCGATGATGACCTGAACGGAGGTCTTGCTCGGACGCATCACACCTGCAACGCCTGCGGATTTGATCCGTTTCTCATCCACCTTCGTGTAATCCTTGATCTCCAGACGAAGTCTGGTGATGCAGTTATCGATAGAAGCTACGTTCTCCGGACCGCCTACGCCTTCCAGAACGATCTTTGCTACCTGAGTAAAGTCATTGTTTGCAAGTTTCACCTGAGTTTCATCTGCGTCATCATCCTCACGACCCGGAGTCTTCAGATTGAACTTAACGATAACAACACGGAATACTACATAGTAGATCACGCCGACAGCCAGGCCAACCGGAATCAGCAGCCACGGATTCTGTGCCAGCGGAGTGAAGGAGCTAAGTACCATATCTACCGCACCGCCGGAGAAGGAGAAGCCTGCACGGATCGGAAGTGCTACGGTAATACCAGCGGTGATACCGGCTAACAGAGCATGTACCACATACAGACCAGGAGCCAGGAACATGAAAGAGAACTCGATTGGCTCGGTTACGCCAGTAAAGAAGGAGCAGAATGCTGCGGATGCAAGCAGTCCGTATACCATTTTCTTTTTAGACGGTTTTGCAGTCTGATACATAGCCAGGCAGGCTGCCGGAAGACCAAACATCATGAACGGGAAGAAACCGGTCATGTACATACCTGTCTGTCCGTAAACACCGGTGTTGCCCCAGAAATTACTTAAATCACTGATTCCGGCTACATCGAACCAGAATACAGAGTTCAGTGCATGATGCAGACCGAACGGGATCAGCAGACGGTTGAAGAATGCGTAGATACCTGCACCCAGAGCGCCCATGCCGATAAAGGTCTCACCCAGAGTAACCAGTGCACCGTAAACTAACGGCCATACAAAGAACAGAACAAGTGCTGCCACGATAGAATACAGTGCGGTGAAGATCGCAACTGCACGCTTGCCACTGAAGAATGCCAGCGCATCCGGAAGTTTTACGGATTTGTACTTATTGTAGCAGTTCGCACCGATCAGACCGGAAACAATACCAACGAACTGGTTCACGATCTTGCCGAACGCCGGAGCTGCCTCGTGACCGGTGATACCGGCAACGGAACCGCTGCTTAAGAGCGTAGTGATCATGTACATGGAAACCAGGCCTGCCAGACCTGCTGTACCATCACTGTCATCTGCCATGCCGACTGCAACACCAATTGCAAACAGCCAGGACATATTGTCGATCAGCGCTCCGCCGGCCTTGATCAGGAACAGACCGATGGAATAACTCAGGCCTCCTGCCGTGAAGCCCTGAACCTCACCTGCCATTGCCGCAGGTGCCAGAATGTATCCGATTCCCATCAGGATACCGCATACCGGAAGACATGCTACCGGAAGCATCAAAGCTTTGCCCAATCTCTGGAAAAACTTCATCATAATGTAAAACCCCTTTCTTTTTTTCGCCTCTCGGCGTTTTCTTTATTTGAACCATTCCCCAATGGATTCAAATCACATTTGCATATAACAACAGCCATGAAAGAGTCGGTTTGCCAGCTCACTTCTGCAGAATCTGCGCAATTGTCTTTACTGCCTGCTCTGCATCTTCGCCACACGCCTGGATTTCAATAAAATCTCCGGCTCTGGCCTCCATGGCCATCAGTTCCAGGATGTGATCCGCCCTTGCTGTCTTCTCCCCTAAGCAAAGCCGGATCTTTGCATTCAGGTCTCCTGCTGCCGCAAAAATCCTCGCAGCATTGCGGACATGAAGCCCCTCCGGATCCTGAAGTCTGACCGTAATACAGCTCGTATCTCCTCACTCCGTTCTTTTTATAATCATAAGGTAATGATCGGATCAGCCGGCTTTACCTGCATACCGGTGTGACAGACCATATCCGGAAAATCCGGTGTATTGCAGATGAGGACCGGCGTGATCACATCGTATCCGGCTGCACGGATCTGCTCTAAATCTGCCGTGATCAGAAGATCTCCGGCCTGAACACGGTCTCCCTGCTTTACATGGGCCGTAAAATACTGTCCCTTTAACTGCACCGTATCCAGCCCGATATGGACAATGACTTCAGCACCGTTATCTCCCCTGATGCTGACGGCATGTCCGGTGTCGAACATCACTGTGACCTCACCGGAAAGCGGTGCCCTGAATTCTCCTTCGGACGGCTTCACAGCCACACCCTTTCCAAGGATCTCCTGCGCAAAGGCAGGATCATTCACTTCGCTCAGCGGAACTACTGAACCGGATACCGGTGATAATACCTCAGCCGCCTCCTTTTTCCCTCCAAACATTTTTTTCAGTGTCTGAAACATAACGCCCTTCCCCTTTCTTTTTTCTGCCATCCATTTCCGTCTGTGTTTTCTGCATGCCGCCGATGCACTCCCCCCCTGTGACAGCGTTTTTCTTAAGCCTGCGGACTGCAATTTCTAACCCGTCGGATATGAACAGACAGATAGGATACCTCTTCCTCCGACACTTCATGGCCGTAGGTCTGCCAGATAAACTCCTTCACACCTCTGCTGCAGGCGTATTCCTCCGGATACATCTGCCGGATCATGGCATGAAATTCTTCCAGACCGGCTCCGTCATCCAGTGACTCTCCGCTGTAGATCCGGTGTGCCAGAAAACGCAGATGCGTGATCATGCGCTCGTAGCTCGTGGAGGTTTCATCCAGCTCTATATGAAAATAATCTCCCACTAATTTAAGGACATCCTGAATGATCTTTGTCATGTCAATGGTGTCACGCATGCGGGTGTTGTACTCCGCATTCACAATATGAAGGGCGATGGAAGCTGCTTCATCGGCCGGAAAAGCAATGCCCAGCCTGCGCTCGATCAGATCCAGTGCAAAAGTGCCAATCAGGTACTCTTCCCTGTAAAAGGTACGAACCTCCCGCAGAAGCGGATTGCCAAACAGCATCTTCTTCTGATACCGCTCGATTGCAAAATTGATATGATCCGTCAGCGTGAGATAAATGTTATGATTCAGTTTTTTATTCATAACACCTTTTGCATACTGGATCACCTCTGCGGAAATCTGGAGCCGCTCCGGCGGAAGCTTCTGGACCAGGCTCTTGAACTGATCCATAATCCCCGGATTGTTGAGACGGAATACCTTCTCGATCAGCTCGTTTGGAATATCCATGCCAGCCCGGAGCTGGAAGCCAATGCCCTTTCCCATAACGACCACTTCCCGTCCGTCTTCCAGGGCACTGACCACGTTGTTGTTAATCACTTTTTCAATTTTCATACTTGTCCCCACCAGTACCAGCCGGTCTTCAACGATCTAATCTGTTTTTGTATTATCAGGCAATATAAAAGAAATAAAAAAACCAATTCTGAACAAATATCTGCCACACAAAATATCGTTCAGAACTGGTCTTGCCTGCCGTACAGTAACAACCCAATCTGTTGCTATTCAAATCATGTTATCCTCATGTTACCATGATTTTGACGACATGTCAACTTATTTTTCATCCTCTATTGTTCATTTTTCACAATTCGTGTTGTTGCGCGCGCACAATGGCAATATTCGCACATTACGTAACCGCTTCGGTATCCTCATGAATGACAAAACATCCTCTTCCGCTTTCTTTCGCTTCATAGAGCGCAGCGTCGGTCTCTGTCAAAAGCTCTGTTATGTCATGTGGAAACAGAAAATGGTACGCTCCGATGCTGCTGCCCACTGAAATATCCGGTGAAATTTCGGTAATATCCCGTAAAAACCGGCTCAGCATTTTCTCCAGCTCCGCCCGTTCCAGTTCCCGGCTGATCATCACCGCAAATTCATCTCCGCCGCCCCGGCCGACAATGCCACAGTCAGCAACTGCATCTTCCAGCACCTGGGCAAACCGGCGAAGCACTTTGTCCCCGGTCGGATGTCCAAAGGTATCATTCACCTGTTTAAAGCGGTCCACATCCAGAAACAGGAACCAGCCCCTTGTCCCCGGCTCCGAGTCTGCCTGGATTCTCCTGCACTGGTTCAGAAAAAGCCTCCGTCCCATAACGCCGGTCAGGCTGTCCATCTGCCCTGCATACTCTTTGTATTTCATATACCGGTACATCAGCAGGGCGGCCATCAGAATAATGAAGTTCAGCGCCAGCATCGCTGTACGAAACTGGATCTGCAAATGCAGGATATCATGCTGAATCTCACCAGTCACAACGACATGATGTACAGTCAGCATATAATTTATCCGGTCAGAAAAATAAATCGTAGAAACCGCTGTCATACACAAAACAAACAGGATCATGCCGCAAAATACCACAACGCTCCGAAATGACCAGCGCCAGTCCTGTTCCTGCTGATTCACCGCTTTCCGGTAACGCGTAACAGCCTCACTCTGATAGATCCGGTCAACCAACAGTACACTGACCAGACAAAGCAGCTGGATCAGCATATCATCAAACCGCATGGAGCCTATGGATTTCCAGCTAAAACCACTTGATGGAAAGAAGATTCCCATTGCCGTATAAACCAAAAACGCGTGCAGCTTTGGAGCAATAAACGCCGTCAGGCACTTAAAAAACTGTGCATGCTTCCGTTTTCTGGACCAGGCAAAAAGCAGTCCGGTCAGAACACTAAAGAGAAGTCTGGTCCCAACACTCAAGATCAGACTTTCCAACGGAGCACCGCTCTGAAAGGGGGAAAACAGCCGGTCATCTGCCATCACATACAATGCAGATGCCTTATACATACTGCCAAACCCAAAGATCAGTCCGGCAAACGCGGACTGCGCTGTTCCGAACAGACATCCAATCACCACAACCGGAATATATGCAGTGGCCACCGATATCGGCGGAACGTGGATATACCCCAAAAAGGTAGAGGACATAATCAGCTCCAGCGCGATCAGAATCCCCAGACAACACCATTCAAATTTGCAATTATTCCACTTTTTTCGATTCATTCCCCAACACCTGTTATTCGCAGCTTTCATAGACAAACTACACTAGTTTATAAAAGATTTGCCAAAAAAACAAAATATATTTCAGAATTATGTCGAAAAATGTCAGAATCAATGTTTAGCTATAATCCTTTTCATTTTGCACACTTCATGCTAGAATAAAAACATTCATACAAAAGAAAGGAATTCACGCATCATGTTCAGGAAAAAAAACACCGGCTATGTCTTAAAGCTCAGCCCCCAGGGACCAAAGATGCGCTTCAAGTCTGAAAAGGAAGCCAATGAGTATCTGGCAAAGCTGAAAGAGAAGAACGCGAAGTACCGCAACAACGAAAATTAAAACCGTCTTTGATAACAAAAATGGGGCGAACAATCCATGATGGATCGTTCGCCCCTGCTGCATCTCGTACAGGCTTATTACCGTTTGATATTGAATGCCTTCACACCCGGAAACTGTGCTGCCGCTCCAAGCTCTTCCTCGATGCGGAGCAGCTGGTTGTACTTCGCGACACGCTCACTTCTGCTCGGCGCGCCGGTCTTGATCTGGCAGGTATTCAGAGCCACTGCCAGGTCTGCGATGGTGGTATCCTCGGTCTCACCGGAACGGTGGGATGCAATCGCGGTGTAGCCGGCCTTGTGGGCCATCTTGATGGCTTCCAGAGTCTCAGATACGGTACCGATCTGGTTTAACTTGATCAGGATTGAGTTGCCGCAGCCAAGCTCAATACCCTTTGCAAGA
>ERZ773239.2429-NODE-2429-length-10797-cov-74.825638_pt1 | contig 10797 bp, 14 predicted proteins | sample MGYA00580521_ERZ773239 | MGnify/ENA primary metagenome ERZ773239 (study PRJEB29015, sample SAMEA2737801) | human gut metagenome | biome: human gut; feature: human-associated habitat; material: faeces | place: China | collected 2012 ... | reverse complement strand
AAACTCGCCCCGTATTCCTCACAGGCAAGCGTCATGCCGACAGCGTTCTTTGCCATCGCAATTGTGGAATATCCGATCAGTCCGTCAAATCCAAGTCCGGGGATATGAAGCACATCCTCGGCTTTCAGTTTGATATTTCCATATTCCTTGAACGTAGGGTTCTCATCACTGTTTCTGGAATACACATAATAGATGTTTCCTTTGTCATCCCTCTGCACCTCCATCTTGTCCGGAAGGAGCGGATACAGTCCAAGCACCCTTCCAGCCCCGTCCCTTATGATCTGGGCATAAGCATTTCCCCATATTAAAAGATGACTCATCAGTGTTTCCCTGAACACAAATGAAGTCATCTCTGGGTTCGGCTCATCATGGAGCAGATAATATAGCGGATGGTCGTGCACCAGTTTCTTGCCACCGTCATCCTGATACTCATATACATGAAGAGGTAAAGACGCGACTGCTTCTGCCAGTATCCTCACACAGGCATATACTGCCGTGGTCTGCATTGCAGTTCTTTCATTGACGGGCTTTCCACTCGTTGTCCTTCCAAACAGAAACGAATATCCTGCATCTGCCGCCTTGTCCACAGGCTTATCCCTCGCCTGTCCGAATCCAAATAAACTCTTAATTCCCATACGATACCTCCGCTGTTAAAATACTATAATTCCTCTGTCATCATATACACTTCCGTCACTGCCCTCATTTCTGATTGCGCGATCAAGCGCCATGACGGTTGCAACGGCCCCGTCAATCTTCTCCGTGGATTTTTCTTTATCCATTTTGATGTTTCCTGCCGGATCCTGACGCACAAACACATTATCCATCATCCACCGCAGCACCTTATGACCGCCGTGTGCGATCCGCTCTTCCAATGTCAGCTTCATCAGTTCCTTTGTCGGGGGACTCATATCCTTATAGCCCTGTCCGAACGGAACAACGGTAAATCCCATGCCCTCAAGGTTCTGCACCATCTGCACAGCTCCCCATCGGTCAAATGCGATCTCCTTAATATGGAACTTCGTGCCAAGCTCATTAATGAACTGCTCGATAAATCCATAATGGATGACATTCCCTTCCGTGGTCTTTAAGCACCCTTCGGCTGCCCAGACATCATAAGGGACATGATCCCTTCGGACACGCAGCCTCATGTTATCCTCCGGTATCCAGAAATACGGAAGGATAACATATTTCTCTGTATCACTCCTTGGAGGGAACACAAGCACGAATGCCGTGATATCCGTGGAACTGGAAAGGTCGAGTCCGCCATAGCATTCCCTTCCGAGAAGCTCCTCCTCGTTCACGGCAAAGGAACAGGCATCCCACTTATCCATCTGCATCCACCTGGTGCTCTGTTTTACCCACTGGTTCAGACGGAGCTGCCGGAACACGTTCTCCTCTGCTGCATTCTCTTTTGCACTGATATATGCATTCTGCACTTTCTCAATGTCTATCGTGTATCCGAGTGACGGATTTGCCTTATACCACACATCCTCACTCGACCAGTCATCCTCATCGGATGCCCCGTAGATCACAGGATAAAATGTCGAGTCTATCTTTCTTCCCTCTATGATGTCCAGAGCCTTCTGGTGCTGTTCAAAACACACGGAATTCCGGTCTGTCCCGGCTGTCGTGATCAGGAAGAACAACGGCTGTGTCCTGGCATCACCAGAACCCTTGGTCATGACATCAAACAGTTCCCTGTTCGGCTGTGCGTGCAGCTCATCAAAGATGACCGCATGGACGTTCAGTCCATGCTTTGTGTATGCCTCTGCCGACAGCACCTGGTAGAAGCTGTTGGTTGGTTTATATACAAGCCTTTTTACGGACATGACGGGCTTGATCCTTTTCTTCAGTGCCGGACACTGATCCACCATATCCACCGCAACATCAAATACGATGGAAGCCTGCTGCCTGTCGGAAGCACAGCCGTAAACCTCTGCTCCCCATTCACCGTCACCGCATGTCATATACAGTGCAATGGCAGCCGCCAGCTCCGATTTTCCGTTTTTCTTTGGTATCTCACAGTAACAGGTATTGTACTGCCTGTATCCGTTTTCCTTTACCGTCCCATAAAGGGTACGGATGATCTCGTCCTGCCACGGGAGAAGTTCAAACGGAACTCCCCGCCACCTTCCTTTGGTGTGTTTCAGACAGTTTATGAAATTGACCGCATGGTCTGCTTTTGCCTTGTCAAACATTATCCTGCACCGCCTTTCACAAGCAGAAGCTCCATTTCATCGTTCTGCTTATCCTCACCGCTGTCCGTGGAGATACGGCTTCTTGCGGACGGGGTCAGTCCGAACTGCTCACAGAACTTATTCATGATCTTCAGATAGGTCTGGGCAATGGACACCTGCGGTACCTGCTGCCAGTATCCGCTCGGGGTCTTTACGATGGTCCCGTGCTGTGTAATGAACTCCTCTGCCTCTTTCCATCTCGCATATGCCTGACAGTATCCTGCGAATGCTGCCATGTCGATCTCGGTAAGGATCCCCAGATGCTCCAGCTGTTTTGCCATCCGCTTCCATTCCTTCTTTGCCTCATCCTCAAGCCATGCCGGACAGCGCGGGGCCTTTTTCTCAGGCTTTGGTTCGCCCGTGTTGAGGCTTCTCTTGCCCGGATTGCCCTCAAGCACCTTTACTGCCGTAGGCTTTGGTTTTCTTCCTCTCTGCGCCACTGTCCTCACCTCCCCGTAAGTGGCATAATAAAAAGACCTCCGAAGAGGCCTTCCGATTTGTGTGTTTATTCTTAAAGTGTCATTCTGATTGCCGGAATTCTTGCTTTCTTTCCTGTTTTCCAATCCGAGTATGTTGCATTCACCTCGGTAAGCCCTGCCATCCTGATGCCTTCCTTTTCAAATGCTGCAAGGGTTTCGATCAGGCTTGAAAATGTACTGCTTATCGTAAATTCGCTGATGCCGTTTTCCTTTAAAGCCTTTACAATTTCCGGAATGTCGTAATCCCAGATGACTCCGTTGAAATCAATATTATCGTTTCCTGTTTCCTGGCAGTCTCTGTATGCTGCAAATAATGTACTGTTGATTCCGTAATCCTTAAGGCTTTCTCCCTCGTTCATGGCTTTTTCAAAAATCTCAATTTTCTTCATGGTCTTGTACCTCCGTTTTTTCTTTGTTTTCCCTTTCGGTAGGTACATATTCGCTCTAAACGCTGATTATATCCAGTCATTTCAGTGCCATACTGTACACAAAGATACTGTCGGTACATTGTGTAAATGTACACAGGCAGGGAACGGATTCCCTGCCCTTTCTGCTATTTTACTTTTGTAAATGCCCACGCCATTGCATGTCCTGCATCCTCAAACCCTTCTTTTCTTCCAATCCTTGAAATCCTGCATTCACATCTTCCAAGACCTGTCTCTTCCGGTGTTTCAACCAGTTCATAAACTTCTGCAATGCTACCCTTAAAGCAGTGTTCCCAGACTGCAACCGTGTAGTCACCGTAGTCAAGGACTGCTGAATTCATACATCCGTAAAGCTCCATTCCTAATTTTTCTGCTGTTGTGATCTTTGTTTCCATCGTATATTCCTCCGTTTTCTCTGTTTTCCCTTTCGGTAGGTACATATTCGCTCTGAACCGTACATATATCCAGTCATTTAAGCATCATAATGTACACAAAGATCTGCGGAAGAAATTGTGGATTTTACCGCTGCGACCTGTGGATGGCTTCAAGGATCTGTTCCTGTTCTTCTGCCCCGACACCAATGCTCTCAAGCGCCTCACGTGTCCCACAGTCCGGACAGATAAGCGTTCTGCCATCTGCCCTTGAAAGGGCGGGTGTCCTTCCGTAGGAAGCCCCGCAGCGGGGGCATATCCGTATGTGCAGTGTTTCACTCTTCATGTCCTGCCACCTCCACTGCTTTTATCTGTGCCTCGGAAAGGTAATGCTCGTCAAACCCAAAGCTGATGTACCCCTGAAGGCATGTGCTGACATACGAAAGGGAAGGTACTCCGATCTTCCGTTCTTCATGCATGATGTACACAAAGCACTTCCTTCTGCGTATCTTCCCCGTGCGGATGCCCCTGATATCGAGTTCCATTTCTTTTTTGTAATAAAACACCGGATATCCTTCGTAGCGGTCAAGCGCCGCCTCATCCGACTCCGTGACTTCCCATACCGCCACAGGAACCTCGCTGCCTTCCTTCGGCTCAATGGTAAGATAGGCTCCCGTACAGCTTCCTTTAAAGAGAAGCTCATAATCGTGTATGACTGCAGTACCGATCACCCTTGCGTGAGGGCATCGTATCCGCATCTGTCTGATGTTCAGGTTGCTGCCGTAAGCAATGTAATATCTTTTCATAATGTTTCCATCCTTTCTGAAGGGAACACCCTTCTACCACCTTAAGACCGCTCATGACGGTCAGTGCTCCAAGGTGGCAGGAGGCTGTTCTCTTCAAGGAGGCTGTTCTCTTCAAGCAGCCCTTCCGCTTCTGAAAGCAGTGTCTCCTGTAAGTCTCTTTGTAAGGATTTCCCTTGCGGTCTTAAATTCATCCCCGATGAATCCGAGTCTTAAAAGCCATGTCCTCATTGCGTATTTCGGATTTTCCGTCTGCTGCGGTTTCGGACTTGCCGTCCTTACTTCCTTTGCCATCTGACTTAAGGCAAGGCAGAGCTGGATGTAGCTCTTCAGCTGTCCCGCATGCAGTCCGTTCAGCTTTCCGTCAGCCGGGGCATCAAATTGGAAAAGTCTGAACTCGACCGTTCCCTTTGTAAAAGTTGCATGGTAGTTTAACATATGGTACCGGCTTTCATTGTAATGGTGGTCTCTTCCATAGCTTGCCCCGTTTGCCTTGTACCATATGTCTGCAAGAGCTGCCATCGTTTTTGGTTTCTTCTTGTTGAGTTCCTTAAGGAATCTTGGGTCTACCGTTTTGCAGTAGCGGTTCATCCGCCAGCTGTCAAGGTTTAAGGCATCCGCTAAAAGGTTCTCATGCCCCGCCATGATATTTGCAAGATTTCGTAAAGTCTGTGGTGTGTGTCCCTTTGCTCCGATATGGATATGGACTCCGCATCCCCTTGTTGCATCACTCTTGGCTCCCGCATGTCTGAGCTTTCTTATAAGTTCCTGAAGAAGTTCGATGTCTTCGTAGTGAAGGATCGGTGTGACCAGCTCGCATTTTTTATCATCCGGTCCCTCAATGCTGACGTCTTTCTGGAATTTCCATTCCCTTCCGCTTGCATCCCATGCGGACCATGTATAATATCCGTTTCTGGAAGCCGTGTTTTCAAATCTTCCTGTTCCGAAGAATGCTGCTGCAAGTTCTGCAGCCTTATCCCTTCGGATGTTGTTCATCTCAACCTCGACCCCGATGGTCTGTTTCTTCATTTCCTCGATCTGCTTTGTAATCCTTTCGTTCATGGCTTGTACCTCCGTATGTTTTTCCCTTTCGGTAGGTACATATTCGCTCTAAAACACACATATATCCAGTTATATATGCGCCATAAACTGCACAAAGATTCTGCTTAGATACACGCTTTGCATTGTGTATTTTATGATTCAGCCTCTTTCAGTTTTTCACCCAGCCTGTCCTTGAATTCCTTCAGTTCATCCATATCCATCTTTCCCACCAGTTCATATACGGCAGCCTCTGTTTCATCCTTTGGCATCGGCAGCGGATACGGGTAGCATCCCATAATAAACTCTATGCCGACATTAAATGCATCCGAAATGTCAAGCATTTCAGGAATCCTCAGATTCGCTGTTCCATTCATCAGATTTTTCATTCGTCTTGTGCTGATTCCGCATTTTTCTGCAAAAACCTTTGTATCAAGATCGTGCAGTTCTGCTATGGCCTTAAGCCTTTCTGCCACAACCCTGCGGTACTCTTCCTTGCTTAATTTCGCTAATTTCTTTCTGTTGTCTTCCAACTCATCACATCCCCTTTTGGTTAATATTCGTCATCCGTGCAGAAGTCCATTCCCATCTGCAGTTTTATGTATATATTAGTATATCGGTCTCTTTCGCTTCCGTCCGAACCCATCATGGCTTCAAGGAAGAAGGCTTCTGCTTCTTTCCTTGAATTCCATTCATCTTCTTTACCGTAACATACGGTTGTTATCTTATTCATTGGTATCCGCCTTTCTCCATTCATCCACTCCGTAGATCATTGCAAGAGAACCGTGTCCCTCCCACACCGTGTGGAGCTGTCCCGCATCATCCACGAACTCGACCGTTCCGATGGTTCCTGACGGTATCTTTCTGTATGGGTCATCAAGGCGGATAAGTTCCACCTTGGTTCCCGCAGGATATTCTTTTCTGAGTCTTTCAAGTGTCTGTCTGCTTACTCCGAACATACCGTTGTCCCCCTTTCTGCCCTGCGGTTGGCTTTCCACTTTTCCGCATCTTCCGAGGTTCGGAATGCCGTATGGCCTTTCAGCCCCTTAAGGAAGAAGGACCTTGTTTCCTTTCCTTCGCTCCCGCCAAATCCGATGGATACCAGCCATGCCCTCATGTAATATTTTTCATTCTCTTCAATGGTCTGTTTCGGATTCACACGTTTCTGTTCCGATGCTTTCTTTACCATTGCCGATGCAAGTCTGCAGTATTCCATCACGCCATCGGTATGCGGAAATCCCGTGAACTCAATGTTCCCGTCTGCAAAGGTAACACCGCTGCATCCGCCCTGTTCATTAATGAACCCTGCTGCCGACTCCGTATCTTCAAAGGTACTTTCGGCAAGGACATTTATAAGGCTGTCTGCTATGGAAATGCACTCCCTGCCGACTGCCCTGTTGATAAGGTATTGTTTGGAATGCATCATGTTTATCAGGTTGATGATGCCCTGAGGTGTCATGCTGCCAATCGGTATTTTGATTTCTGCTTCCGGTTCTTCCGTCTGTGCTTCCTGTGTCTCTTCCGCCACGTCATTCTGGAAAAGCACCCTTCTCACCTCGTCTTCCATGCTGTCATCTTCAAGTATGACCTTTGCGTCCCTGTCCACCGTGATGCTTCCGATGCGGTATGCAAAGGATGGCGGTCCAAGGTATTCTGACCTCTGTCCGAAATGTCCGGATAAGGCTTTTACTAATTCTTTCCTGTTCTCAGCGTTTGTAATAATTTCCATTCTGCTGGTCTCCTTTCCTTTTGGTAGTACCATATATCACTCTGAATGCCCGTATAGTCAAGCAGATAATGGTACTTTCCAAAAGAAAATGTAATGTCAGCTCCTGGACTCCGGAAGCGACATCGCAACCGCATAAGCAACCGTTGCGGTGACAGCATTTCCAGCCTGTTTATAAAGCTGTGCATCGGAGTTGACGGCAGAGGCACGGTCAAAAAGCTCATCAGAAAATCCCTGTAAGCGGAAGCACTCCCTCGGAGTCAGCCGTCTGATGCGTCCGCCCCTCATGAGCGTTCCCATCTGCCCGGAGCAGTCCAGTGTCTGGGAGCATCCTTTTCCTACCCTTCCCCTTCTTGTCTCGCTGTCCGGGTAGGCAAGGTTGATGCCGTCCCCTTCCCGTGCCACTTCATATCCTGCCTTCGTGGCATTTTTCACTTTGACGGAATCCACCTTTTCACAGACATACACACCGTGCCTGTCCTGAGAGGTCAGGGTGAACATCGGCTCTCCGTCCTCTTTCATCCTTCTTCCGTTCTGCCGTTTCTCCATCCGCTCCGGTGTAAGCACCGGGTGGACTTCCAGCACGGCTGAGTTCATGGCGGTATGGTTGGTCATCCCGGCTGTGTACCTCGCCGTCAGGCATCTTGCCGTATCCGTGATCTTCGGATCATGGTTGCTCTGGTCGATAAAGTAAAGCCCTGTCTTGGCCCCGACACCGCCAGCATTCCCCACAAGGGTTGCGGAAATGCCGTCTGTCCCATAAACACGGTAGCCCTGCATGCCTCCTATAAGCTGGTTAAGAGCTGCTGCGTTTTCTCCGGTGAGAGGTAATATTTCTCGTCTACCTCTGCTTCTAAGATTTGCGATAATGAACACACGCTCACGGTTCTGCGGGACTCCGAAGTTTTTGGAGTTAAGCACCTGCCACCGACAGTCATACCCTGCTTCGTCCATTTCAGACAGAACTGAGGCAAAGTCGAATCCTGCATTGATCGATAACAGGTTCTTAACGTTCTCAACAAGTAGGTATGAGGGTTTAGCACTTTCCTCTTTGCCTTTGAGGAGGTCAATAATGTTGTAATATATTCCACTTCTTTTTCCGACCAGTCCCCGCTGTTTTCCGGCAACGGAGATGTCCTGGCATGGGAATCCGAAGCACCAGATGTCTGCATAGGGGACATCTCCGGGTTTGAGTTTTGTGACATCATGAGCTTTCCACTCTCCTTCCGTATCATACATTGCCTCATATGAGGCTCTTGCAAATTTATCATATTCACAGTACCCGATGCATTTATGGCCGGCAGTTTCAAGACCGAGCCTGAAGCCGCCGATGCCGGAACATAAATCAAGGAAGGTCATCTGTTTCATTATACTGCCCTCCCCTGCATAATTGCTGATATGAAATTTTCATATCGCCACGGATGACAAATACATCCGCATCCGAACCGCACTGTTCAATGTAGCGGTTTACGATCACATCCACAAACTTCTCATCCAGTTCGATGCCGTAGCAGATACGGTGTGTCTGTTCACAGGCGATCAGTGTAGAGCCGGAACCAAGGAACGGATCAAGCACGATGCAGTTGCTCATGCAGGAGTTCTGGATCGGGTATGCCATAAGCGCCACAGGCTTCATGGTCGGATGCTCCTTGCTTGCCTTCGGCCGGTCATATTCCCAGATGGTGGTCTGCTTCCTGTCGGAATACCACTGGTGCTTCCCGCCTTTCTTCCATCCGAACAGACACGGCTCGTGCTGCCACTGGTATGGGCTTCTTCCAAGGACCAGTGCGTTCTTCTTCCAGATGCAGCACCCGGAAAGGTAAAATCCGGCATCCTTGAATGCCTTTCTGAAATTCAGCCCCTCCGTATCCGCATGGAACACATAAATGGAAGCGTCCTGTTCCATCGACTGCTCCATATTTACAAATGCAGCAAACAGGAACTTATAGAAATCCTCATCCGGCATGTTGTCGTTTTTGATCTTGCCGGCCGTCTCCTCGACATTTACATTGTATGGCGGATCCGTCAGGACAAGATTTGCCATCTGTCCATCCATCAGCTTATCGTAAGTCTCCGGCAGAATAGAATCACCGCAGATGACACGGTGCTTCCCAAGCAGCCATACATCCCCTGTCTTTGCCACGGTCGGTTTTGCAAGCTCCGCTTCCACATCAAAATCATCCTCCGTGATCTTCTTATCATGCACGGAATTAAAAAGCTGTTCGATCTCCGGTGGTTCAAAACCCGTAATGCCGACATCGAAATCCGAATCCTCAAGGTCTTTGATAAGGTCAGCCAGGAGTTCCTTGTTCCATTCGCCCGTAATTTTATTAAGGGCAACATTGAGTGCCTTCTCCTTGGTCTTGTCGATATCGACCACGATACATTCCACTTCCGTATATCCGAGGTCTGCAAGAACTGTGGCTCTCTGGTGTCCTCCGATAATGGTCATGTCTGAGTTGATGATGATCGGCTCGACATACCCGAACTCTTTAATGGAGTTCTTTATTTTTTCATATTCCTTATCGCCCGGTTTTAACTTCTTCCTCGGATTATAGGAAGCCGGGATAAGGTCTGTTATTTTATAACTCTGAAACTGCATCTTCCATATCCTCCTCTGCTAAAAATCTGTGCTGGAAATAACATTCACGGCCGCAGTATTTTCTGTTCTTGTTTCCATAGGAAATGAAAGACTTCCCGCACTGCTCACATACAAGAGTGTAGGAAGCCTTTTCACTTTTCTTTACTGCTTCGGGATGTGCTTTCCACCATTCCCTCCTGCATTTTTCACAGCAGAACCTTCTCGGTCTGCCAGTCTTGGGCTGCGTGATCGGATTACCGCAGAAATGGCACACCTCTTTACCGTCCACCATGAGTTTCATATTTTTTGAAACCACCGTGGCATATCCGGCAAGATTGTGTCTCTTACAGTAATTCCTTACGATGTCACGGGACAGCCCGATTGCCATTCCGATGGCTTTATATCCCATGCCACGCATACGCATTTCATTGATCTGTTTTGCCTGTGCGTCCGTCATCCTTTCTCATCTCCTTCCGGCACATGAAAAAAGGCCGGAAAACAATGCTTTTTACACTGTTTTCCAGCCTTAAATATTGCGTTTTTCCTGATTTTCCGGCAAAAGAAAATACCCCTTTTTGCCGTGTTTTAAGTGCATTCTGCGAAAATTACCATATCCGTTTTATATCCCCCCTGTTTAATTCTGCGAAAATTCACGCAAAGGGGGCCATCGGTCTTCAGCGGTTCAGACTGTAGAGATTCAGATACCCCCCACGGTCTGCCGTCAGAACCGATACTCAGGATTGTTATCTTCGTTCCATGTCTTTTTATCATGACAAGGCTTGCAAAGGCTCTGCCAGTTCTTCTCGTCCCAGAACAGGACGGGATTGCCACGGTGCGGTCTGATATGATCGACCACGGTTGCTGTCACTGCATGCCCTTCCTTTAAGCACTGAACACACAAAGGATGTGCCTTCAGGTATCTTGCCCTTGCCTTCTGCCACTGCCTGTTGTAACCACGCTTGCTGCTGCTCGCCCTGTCACCACGGTGCAGTGCTTCATGCTCCTCACAGTACAGTCCGTCTGTCAGTTTCGGACATCCGGGGTGTCTGCACGGCTTCTTTGGTTTCATCGGCATCCGCCATTCCTCCCTTCTATGTACACGGGCGGTGTGAAAGGATTGGAAAGACACCGCCTTAT
>ERZ773239.2418-NODE-2418-length-10837-cov-2.925524_pt1 | contig 10837 bp, 7 predicted proteins | sample MGYA00580521_ERZ773239 | MGnify/ENA primary metagenome ERZ773239 (study PRJEB29015, sample SAMEA2737801) | human gut metagenome | biome: human gut; feature: human-associated habitat; material: faeces | place: China | collected 2012 ... | reverse complement strand
GAGAGCGGATCTCTGATAGCACCGCCAAGACATGTAGCAGAACCACCGAATGGCTCGATCTCTGTAGGATGGTTGTGTGTCTCGTTCTTGAAGAATACGAGCCACTCTTCCTCTACTCCGTCCACAACTACAGGAACAACTATAGAACAAGCATTGATCTCGTCTGACACTTCCATATCATCGAGCTTGCCTGCTGCCTTGAGCTGTTTCATACCCATAAGGGCTATATCCATGAGACATACAAACTTGTCATCTCTGTCCTTGTACATCTCCTTCATCTCTGCTCTGTATGCGTCAAATGTCTTCTCAAGAAGATCCTTGTAATCTCCATCGTCGAACTCTACATCTGTGAGCTCTGTTGAGAATGTTGTATGACGGCAGTGGTCTGACCAGTATGTATCGAGAACTCTGATCTCGGTCATGGATGGATCTCTCTTCTCCTCACTCTTGAAATAGTTCTGGATGTGAAGGAAATCCTTGAATGTCATGGCAAGTCCAAGTGAGTCATAGAGCTCCTTAAGATCTGCCTCTGCCATGTCCTTGAATCCGTCAAATATATGAACATCGGCTGGCTCAGGGAACTCTGTAACCAGAGTCTCAGGAATCTCCATACCGCATATTCTTGAATCAACAGGGTTTACACAGTAGTCCATGACAGCCTTCATCTGCTCGTCTGTCACGTCGCCCGAAAGTACATATGTTGTGGCAGTCTTGATAACAGGCTCCTCATCCTCTGCAAGAAGCTTTACACACTGCTCTGCTGAATCGGCTCTCTGATCGAACTGACCTGGAAGTGCCTCTACTGAGAACACCTTATCTGTGGCAGCAAGCTCAGGCTCACCCTCATAGATCACATCTACAGGCGGCTCAGCAAATACTGTCTCAAGAGCCTTTGCATATGTCTCATCTGATATGTTCTCAATATCATATCTGACAAGCACTCTCACATACTCAGCCTTGATACCCAGATAGTTCTTAATCTCTTCGTGAAGTTCCTTCGCCTTGACCGCATAGTCAGGCTTTTTCTCAACATACACTCTCTTGACCTTACTCATGTCATACCTCCATAGTAAAAGCGTTTTTGTTATTTTAATTCTTTAATAATAGCATTTATCTTGTTTTTTTTGTAGTAGTTTTTATCTTTTTGCCGATTTTCAGCTTATTTAAGCATAAAATTGTATCTTAACCCTGCATTTTCACCAAATATGTCATAACTTTTCCATGCTAGTTATGCAGTCTTCGTATCATCTTAAATATCACCGAATTCTGGTATATCATAGGTGAATTCTGACAGTAGAATATGATTCCGTCCGTCGGTGCGTATATGTCCGTCGTATTCTCGCCCGTCATCGGATTGATGATATTTGCAATTATGTCGCCTCGTACAACCTCGTCTCCCGGCTGGACAAGCTTCTTGAAGAAGCCGGCGGCATGCTCGGACCTTATGCTGAGCAGATCCTCCTCGTCCATGATGGTGGAAATGTATCCCGCATGGCAGTTGTATCTTATAACGCCCATACGTGTCAGGAATCTGAGCACTGAGGACACCGCCTGATTGGCACTCTCACCATTGATGGTGTCGGTAACTCCCGAATATACCGAGAAAGCCTCCGTGCCGCGCATCTGCCAGTTGTAGTTGAGCGTTGCCTTATCATATGATCTAGGCTCCGCTGTCAATACATACGGCATACCGAACTGGCTGGCAAGGCTGTTGCTCTGCTTGCCTGTCTCTATCATCCTGACGTGTGGGATAAACTCACCATCCATATAGAAGCTCGCAAACTGTATTCCGTATGCGTAGCCGGTGACCTTCTCCATCACCGCCGCTGCAATACGGCTTGTCGCCTGACCTTCAGGATTGCCCGGGAATGATCTGTTTATATCTGAATTGTCTGTTATCCAGTATTTCTTGCCCACATTGAACGAGCTGTAATTGATTGATGGTATCAGAAGTATCTTCTTCGCCGATACTATGGCGCCCCTCGCCTCCAGCTCCCCAAGCTTCTTTGCCAGAAGTGAGCTTATGTAGAGCTGCTGAAATTCATTTCCTCTCATGGCACCAACTATGCATGCAGCCTTGTCTCCGCTGCCATAGGAAAATCCCTGTATCTCGTACTCTCCTCTGTAGGCTGTGTTCATGGAATATATGATCTCTTTATTCATGGCCACCTCCGAAAATTCTGGCCACAAGTGACCCCTCTTCTATAACCGGATATTCTCTGAGTGAGAACACAATGCCGCTTCTCGGCGACCTGATGGTCTCCTCCACCGAGCCCGTGAGCACATTTACAATTCTTCCTATGATCTCTCCCTGCTGTATATATTCTGAGTGCTTTGCCACAGGAAGGAAGATTCCGCTGCTCTCAGCATTTACAAATACAACATCCTTGTCTTTTGCAAATTTAGGCTTATGTGCAGTCTCGACTTCGCCCTGCCATATTCCCATCTTCTTCATAAGAGAGAACAGTCCGTCCACTATCTGGTTCGAGTAATCGTAATCTATCTTGAGGGCAACGCCGGGCTCCACTACCATACTCTTTACTCCGATCTCGTTGAGGGCATGTGCAAGACTTCCCTCCATGACCGTAGACGACGGATGTATCCATACAACATCCACATTCATGCACGCAACATACGGAGCAAGCTCCGATGCCACGTCAGAATTAACCCTGACCTGTGGGATCTCCTTGATGTACACACTGCTGGAATGGACATCAACACAAATGTCCGCCCCCTCTATGTCCTTCATGACCTTTGCCGCTGTGTACTCTCCCACAGTTCCGTCCTTGGAACCCGGGAACAGAGTGTTCATATCAATGTCAAATACCGGCACATCCCTGTACTGCGCCTCAAGTCCCATCGGATTGATAAATGGATATACATCCACGATTCCAGTAAGCTTGTCAAAATCCTTCTTGATCCTTCTGATCAGTTCATAACATATGTACTGTCCGGCAACCTCATCCCCATGTATACCGGACACAATACACAGCCTCTTTTCATTTCCAGTTGGGAAATCCGGAGCCAGATGGTTCTTCTTCACCCTCATGACTTCCCCGATCAGCATGTTAGCTGATACTACAGTTTCTATCATATTTTGTCCACCTTGTATTATTTATTCGTTAGTAATTTTGCAAATTATCCCGGTACATAAAGAAAAGCAGGGTACTTGCCGTATCCTGCTTCTTGTACCTAAGTTATTATACATGATAACTGTCAGTTCTTCAAGGTATGTTGCCTACTCTGTGAGCCTGTTATGCCCTTTTCTTATACTCTATTCTGAGCTTGTCCGCTATGAGTGCGATAAACTCGGAATTTGTCGGTTTGCCTTTTCCCGCATTCACTGTATATCCAAACAAATCGTTGATGGTGTCTATCTGACCTCTGTTCCACGCCACCTCTATGGCATGTCTTATGGCTCTCTCCACGCTGGAGGATGTGGTCTTATATTTCTTCGCTATCGTCGGATAGAGAAGCTTTGTTATGTAGTTCAGCATGTTCACATCGTTGACCGCCATGATGATGCCCTCACGGATGTACTGGTAGCCCTTTATATTTGCAGGAATACCTATATCCCTGATGATATCCGTCACATCGCTCTCTATAGTGTTCTCTATCTTGTGTGCCATACTCTTCTCTGTGAGACATGTGAGCTTGTCGTTCAGCCCTGACTCAAGCTCCTTCTTCTTCATATACATCTGTCTGAGTCTTGTCACAAGCTGCACCGGATTGTACGGCTTCAGGATATAATATGTCGCACCCATCTCAAATGCACATCTTATAAGTCTCTGTGATGACACCGATGTGAGTACCACAAATATCGTATTCTGATATTCAGGCAGTTCACTCATATGCTCCATCACTCCCAAGCCATCCATTCCCGAAAGGCAAATGTCCAGTATCACTATATCCGGCTTGTAGAGCTTTATTGATTCCACTGCTTCATCCCCGGTGCTGACCATATCAACTACTCTCATCTCGTCCTTTGATGCATATGTGGCGATCTGTTTTGCTATCTGTGTGCTGTCGCCATCAGCAATTACAATTTCGATCCCTTTGTTTCCCATAGTATCTCCCTTGTTATGTATAAATTTACAGGATTAAGCGCTTATCCCAACTACTTTATAATAATATTAAATATGATATAATTTGTCAAGTGCTTTTAATATCGTTTTTAATATCACACATTATGACAACATTTTACTACAAATTACCCTGCATTTCTCATCTTCGCTTCCAGTCTTATCTTGTCGGCAATGAGAGCGACAAATTCTGAGTTCGTAGGCTTTCCTTTGCCCGCACTTATGGTGTAACCAAACAGTTCGTTGATAGTCTCTATCTTTCCTCTGCTCCAGGCCACCTCTATGGCATGTCTTATGGCTCTCTCCACCCTTGATGCAGTTGTGCCGTACATCTGGGCGATCGTCGGATAAAGCTGCTTTGTTATAGAATTCAAAATATCCATATCCCCCACAGCTATGACTATCGCGCTTCGGAGATACTGGTAGCCTTTGATGTGCGCCGGGACTCCTATCTCGTGGATTATCCTGGTCACCACCGCCTCCAGCTCGTCCGTCTTCTGCTCATTTTCATCCATCTTCAGAAGCTGGGTTGTATTGCTTCCGCGTCCTTTACATGCATCATCAAGCACACCTCTGACCTTCTTCTCATCGTATGGCTGTTCAAGCAGTCTCACCACTGCCTTGTCACCTATCGTCGAAAATACAAAGTCCAGATAATTTCTGTGCTGCTTCGATGAACAGAGCACAAATTTGACATTTCTCAGGTTCTTATTTCCAGATACGCCCTCGACCATATCCGTGATATCCGTACCGGGTATAACCTCGTCCGCGATCACTATGTCTGGCTTATCTTCTGCAATTTTCTTAACAGCTTCGTCACCCTTCTCACAACATCCAATGTACTCATAATCAGGCATATCCTCAAATACGTGCTTTAGCTGTTCAATTTCTCTTTTGTCATGTTTTACCATCATAACTTTAACATGACTCATGTTATTCTCCTTCCCAAGTATAGTGACGGAATAACAATATTTACTTTTTTATTCCTGTTATTCCACTACGAACATTATATATAAATGTAGTTTTCTTGGGAATATATAGAACTTCGCAAGTTACGACAGCATCAGCTCCCGGAAAACATTTTTTCTACTGCGACTGACACCAGCAGACCACATACGCACATTTAATGAAAAAATGCGGCATATCTTCCCTTTTCGGGTCGATATGCCGCGCATGATCACTTCTCTTTTGTATGTTCTTTTTCTCTGAGTCTTATGATCGCATCATAGGCCGCCGGATTGTGCTCCTTCAGGTGCTCATCCATTCGTTTTCTTCTCGCCTTATATCTGTCGACAAATTCAGGATGCTCGCTCTCAAGCCTGTGAAGAAGCTGGCTCCGCCTGCGCTCGATACGCTCTGCAACAGAGTCCTCATCCTCGCCTGTGGCCCTCACGATCTCCTCTATGTGGGCCTCCATATGCTCAAGCCATTCTTCCTCATCCTGTATATCCATCTGCTTCCAGAAACCGGTCATGAGCTGTTCAACCCCGGTTCCGTTCTTCATACTGCCTATGGATTCACGGATGTGCTTCTCTATGACATCTTCCGCATCATCGCCAAATGCCCACACAAGCTCCTGAGCCATGTGCTCCGCTCTCTTTCTCCTGATGTCATGATAACTGTTATGTACACCAACCAATGGATATGGACTCTCAAGGCCGCAGTCTGACAGTGCTCTCTCCATGGTCTGTCTCACGCATCCTGCCTCTATCATGTCGCCAAGTCCAAGCTTTCTGAGCTGGACGTTGAGCTGGCCTATATGCTCCGTGATGTATAGCTTCACACCCTTCTCTTTCAGCGTATCATACATGATCCTGAGGGTATTGGCAGCCGTCACATCCACGCTTCCCATGGCGGACGCATCCACTATTACAGCCTTTGTGTCATCCTGTACCGCATCCATGATATCCTTCTGGAATATGGCTATATTTGCAAAAAACAGGTTACTGCTAAATCTGTAAATAACTATATTCTGTATCGGGTATGCATGCTTGAACCTCTCGAGCGCAAGGAATTCCTCATGTCCAGGTACCAGTCCAAGGAAGCTTCTCGGAGGGTCCGCAGCCTTCCTTATGACTGCGGCAAATGAGAGTATGATTCCTATAAGAACTCCATTTATCGTTCCAAGTACCAGCACACCTAGGAAAGCTCCGCAGAATATGTAGAATTCCACCTTACTCACCTTCCACAGCTTTGCCGCCAGATCAAATTCCAGAGCACTGTAGAGTGCGGAGATGACGATTGCCGTGAGCACCGGAACAGGCAGATAACCTATAAATCCCGTTCCACACACGAGGGTCACGATCATCACTACTCCTGCAAATATTCCAGTGAGCTGTGTCCTGCCTCCATACTGCTCACTCATTGTGGTTCTGGTCACGGAACCGTTTATCGGACAGCAGCCTGTGAATGCCGCTGCAAGATTTGCCATTCCAAATGCCAGAAGCTCCTGATTATCGTCTATCTTATATCTGTTCTTCTGGGCGAAATTGTTCTCAGCCAGAAGCGTCTCCGCCATGATTACTACTGCTATCGACAGACTGACCGTCATGATATTTGGAAGCATCCTCACATCTATCTGTGGTACAACGATCTGTGGAAGTCCTCTGCTCACCTCCGACAGACATACTATTCCGCATTCATCCATATCTATCACGCAGGACAGCAACGCTCCCGCTGCCATGACGCATATCGCCATCGGAAACTTTGGTATGAATCTTCTTGAAACAAGCAGTACCACAAGTGCCGTAAGTCCCATGATTATTGACGGCACATTTACATCTCCTATGTGCTCCACAAGCTCGAACAGCTCTCCTGTTCCCGCTCCGGCTCCATAGAGCTTCGGCACCTGCATGAGTATGATGGTGGTGCATATTCCTGATATGAATCCGCCCATGACCGGAGTCGATATGTAATTTACAAGCTTGCCCGCCTTGAACAGGAAGAATGCCAGCAGCCACAGCGCCGTAAAGAATGTTATCACAGGAACGACCTGCATCGCCTGCTCTGTTCCCGGCGTAACCCCCAGCGTCACCAGTGCAGCTCCGACCAGCGCCGCAGGCGCGGCATCCACACCGAACACGAACTGCCTCGACGTGGACAGCAATCCAAATATTATGATTGGGAACACCGAACCATACAATCCATATACCGCCGGCAGCCCGGCTATCTGTGCATACCCCATCGATATCGGTATGGACACCGCCGCTATGATAATTCCTGTCAAAAGATCAGGAAGCAAATTCTCTTTTTTATAATTCTTTAGTGTATGACATAATGAAATTTTTGAAACCTTGATTTTCTTGCCCTCCTGGGATGTTTGTGTGTGCCGGTCTGCCTTATGCTAAAGTCCGGCACTTCTGTTCTTAATTTTATCACTAAACAGGATTAATTTCACTCCTCCAGCATATTTTCAATAAAAATCCCATACCCCCTGGTTGGATCGTCTACGAATACGTGGGTGACGGCGCCGATTATCTTGCCATCCTGGATGATCGGGGAACCGGACATTCCCTGTACCACTCCGCCCGTCAGGTCTATGAGGGCATCATCGGTCACGTGGAATTCTATATTCTTGTCGGATGAATTCCTGTCCACATACTCTATGTCTATCTCATACTTCTCAAGCTCGCCGCTCATTCTGGAATATATATAAGCCTGCCCCTTGCGGACTTCATGACCTCTGGCTATATACATACGCTCCGCATCGCCGTATTTTGCCTGGCAATAGCTTGTGTCCAGATGACCATATATTCCACTTGCACTGTTGCCGTCAATAATGCCGACCAAAGATCTTCTATAGGCAATGCTTCCCTGAAGTCTGCCCGGTTCCGAGGAGTACGACTTGCTTATATTTGTAATATCCGTTGTGTACACTCCACCGGTGCTGCACCGCATCATAACTCCCGTATCTATATCCGACACACTGTGTCCAAGAGCCATGAAATTTGTTCCGTCGACAAATGTAACCGTGCCTATTCCCGACACATCATCCTTCACCCACGCGCCCAGCAGATAAGCGCCATTCTCGTTTTTTTCCGGCGTGATGCTACAGACCTTCTCCTCCCCATCCCTTATATATCTCACGGACAAGCTATCACCCTGGCTTTCAGCAACAATATCAAGCAGCTCCGACCTCTTAGATATCTCCATACCGTCTACACTCACAATATAATCCCCTGTACAGACCTTTCCATCAGCAGGGCAACAGTACTCGCCATTTTCATTTTTAAAGCTGCACACATCCACCACCAAGACTCCATCCGTCTTCATATAGATTCCCATCGCCTCGCCGGACGGAACTACAGGCCGGTCAAATATATCACTTCCAAACTCCGCATCCTTCGTGGTCGCCCTTGACACTACCCCATCAAGTGTTGAGCTTGTCTTCTCTGACCTTCCAACATCCACTCGTCTGTCCACCAACACACATAAAACCAATAGTGCTGCAAGGAGCAACAGATCCGCCACAGTCACCCATATGATCACTTTCTTATATCGCCTCATAATCTATTCCTCCTACATATACTTAAAAACAACTAATAGCTTATAAAAAAAGAGTAACAGCCTTGGCTGTTACTCTTAGTATGTTGTGTTAGGAATAACTTTATATCAGTATTTTTTTGTCTTTTCTGCCATTTGTTTCATCTCACGGGCATTGCTCATGACTGCCTCAGTTATGGTCACGCCGCCGAGAAGTCTTGCGATCTCCTCTGTTGATTCCTCGTCGCTTAATCGGACGATCCTTGTCACTGTCTTGCCCTCGTCGGCAGACTTTTCTATGAGATAATGACTGTCTGCCATCGCTGCAATCTGCGGAAGATGGGTTATGCTTATAACCTGATGGCTTCTGGAAATAACTGCCATTTTTTCAGCAACCTTCTGGGCTGCACGGCCGCTTATTCCCACATCGATCTCATCGAATACAAGAGTGCCGATATTGTCCTCTGACGCCATGCAGGATTTGATCGCCAGCATGATCCTTGAGAGCTCACCGCCTGAAGCCACGTCATATAACGGTCTCATCTTCTCGCCGACATTTGTCGAAATGACAAAATAGCAGTCATCGATTCCATTTGCCGTACACTCCGGAAGCCTGTCAAATACCATGTCGAACCGAACCTCCATGAAACTCAGATCAGCAAGTGCATCTCTGATGTCTCTGCACAGATTCTCAGCCTGCTTCTGTCTCTCAGCAGTAAGCGCATCTGCTGCCTTGAGCATGGCTTTCTCCGCCTTTTTTATTTTGTCTGAAAGTCCTGATATATATTCGTCATATTCAGACAGCCTTTCATATTCCTTCCTGCTGTCCTCCAGATATTTGAACACCTCTTCCACGGTGCTTCCATATTTTCCCTTTATATCATTGATGACGTCAAGCCTGGACTCAACACTTCTAAACTCAGAATCGTCAAAGTCCATGCTCTGCATGTAATCATTTAATTCAACGTTAAAATCATTCAGCAGCGCGTCAATATTTTCCAACTGACTATACAGACCGTCTATCTCTCCGTCGAGATCCTTTATACCCTTCATCGATGCCAGAGCTCTGCCGATCTCATTTCCCGCAGATGAAGAAGATTCATAACCTGTAACGCTGTATACATCCGAAGCTGCCGCAACTATATCGCGTGAATTGACCATCCTGTTGTACTGATGCTCAACATCTTCGTCCTCACCAGTCTTTATATTTGCTGACTCGATCTCCGCGATCTGATACTTGAGGAATTCTACCTTTCTGCTCCGCTCCGCCTCATCCATCGAGAGCTCGTCCATCTCACGCCTGAGTGTGACGTACTCTCTGTGACACTCTGCAACCTTCTGCTTCAGGGGATCTATGGATGCTCTGCCATATTTATCCAGAAGCTTCATATGCTCCGCTTTCTTAAGGAGCGTCTGCTGCTGGTGCTGCGTGTGCATATCTATGAGAAGCGCAGATACCTCCCTGAGCTTTGCGGCGGTCACCGCCATATCATTTATAGTGTTGATGGTTCTGGAATTATTTATTCTCCGCGTGATGAGTATCTCGCCATCCTCCGATGGCTCCACTCCCAGATCTCTGATCTGCTCAATCACCTGGGGATCATCCACCAGGAAAAGCAGTTGACAGAAGCCCTCCTTGTCAGGCTCCCTGACTATATCCTTCGGAAGCTTATCTCCCATACCAATCTTCAGGGCTCCCATGATTATGGACTTACCTGCACCGGTCTCACCGGTAAGTATGTTGAGATTATCGGTAAAATTAACATTTGCATCGTCTATGAGTGCAATATTCTTGATATGTACATTAAGTAACATTTGTATCCTCCTGTTGACGCACAGACTTTATTACACATAACATATTACAGAGAGCTGTCATCTCTGCATCTTATCTATCGTCTTCATGACCGAATCGGTCATCTCCCGGCTTCTGACCGCCAGGAATATGGTGTCGTCCCCGGCTATACTTCCGAGGAGTCCATTTATCTCCACATTGTCAAGTGCTGCGGCAACTGCCATCGCCATGCCCGACACTGTCTTGATCACTATCAGATTCTCCGCCGGCACCATGGATAATATGCCAGCCCCGAGAACCTTTCTGTACGACTCTATGGACTCATGTGTTGCCGACTTTCCCAGAGTGTACTTCTGCCTGCCACCCGCCACGGCAACCTTGGTGAGGTTGATCTCTCTTATATCTCTCGATATGGTGGCCTGGGTCGTGGAAAAGCCCGCCTCTGCCAGCTTCTCCAGCAGTTCATCCTGAGTCTCTATAT
>ERZ773239.2416-NODE-2416-length-10843-cov-55.631720_pt1 | contig 10843 bp, 15 predicted proteins | sample MGYA00580521_ERZ773239 | MGnify/ENA primary metagenome ERZ773239 (study PRJEB29015, sample SAMEA2737801) | human gut metagenome | biome: human gut; feature: human-associated habitat; material: faeces | place: China | collected 2012 ... | reverse complement strand
TATACATATACCAAGGGAAAGGTAAGCCGAAATTTGGCTTTTCAAGATATTTGTCAATCTGAGATGAGTTTTTGTCAGTAAGTTCTACTGCTTCTTCACCAGCATTTATTACTGTATTTATCTTATCTGCTTTTGTGCGAATAATTCTGTAAATGTCATTTGGTGACATTTTATCGAAATTTCTATGAGATAATATTTTTTCAACTGGGAATCCATTTCTTCCATATTCTCTAACCAATGAATATTTTTTAACAGTATCAAAATAATTTTTCACATCATTTTCGTCTGCTAAAGTCATATATCTTTGAAGAGTTTTCCATCCCTTATACTGTTTGTATAATTTAAGTCGCTCCTCATTCTGACTCATAAATACATTCATCTTTATCTCATCAACTGTTTGAGAAAATGTAAGATAATATGTTTCAAAACTATCATAAAAAAACTTCGTTGCAGGATCAGAGAAATCATATTTACTTCTCATAAAATTGCTATAATTTACAATCAAATCGGGAGACTTTAGCAATGCACCCACAAAACATATTTCTGATTGTATATTACAATCCTTTAATTCATGCTCATTGTCCAATATTTATCTCCTATCCAAAAATATCATCCACCAAGTCTGAAATATCATCTGTGTTATCATTAGTTTCTTCCTTAGATATATTTGTATAACCAATTGATTGACTAACAATATTCTGTGATTTTTCTGTTTCTTTCTCAGCTTCAAGTATTTTTTGTTTTTCTTTCCACCTTAAATAACTATCATATTTATTTACCAAAATAGATAAATCATATGTTAATCGTACTTCTGGTTGCATATGAATACCTTTTACTTCATTTTTCTTAGCAATACCATTAAGCATATCAATTTTTCTTTTCCACATATCAAGTAGGTCTGAAGGTGGAATACCTGCTGTCATTCCCTTAAATGTACCAGCATAGATATTACTTAACTTCTGCCATACGGTAGTAGGGATAATTGTCAAATCATATGCTTCTTTAATAAACTCAAATATCTCGTCTTGTTCTATTGCTACTGCGAGATGCGAATATGTATCTTTTTTTATAGAATCAATGTGGTCATATACCCAAGTCCATTTTGCTGATACGTCTGCTCTTTTATTAGCAATACGCTTCTGACATATATTGATAAAGCAACTACTATGATATGTTTTTTTATCATAGTAGATTGCATCGTCAATATTATTCTTGTTTATATAAAGGTTTTCTCCGCAACAACCACATTTTCTTTTAACGCCATTTTTATTGTTACCTGTGTATCTTGCCATAATCCTACCTTTACATAAGCCAAATTTAATCAAACATTGCTAATACTTTATTAAGAATCTCAACATCAGTTACATTCTTGTATGCTGTAGGAAGTCCTGCTGCTTCAAGCTTTTCCTTCATGGCTTTCTTCTCAATTGGTGGAAGTGCATTTCTTTTAGCAATGATTTCTTTCTTAATCGCTTCAATATCTGCATGTCCATCATTAGATGTAGTATCCTCTTCAGTTGGTTCGCCAACCTGACCAAGAATTTCCTTTCTATAAATATCCTGCTCAATATCAACAGCTTTTGTTAAATCATTCTTGAGAACGAATTTTGATTTTCCTGCTGTTTTATCAATAACTGCCTGCCAGTCAACCAATGTTGGATCTTCGATAGTTACATAATCATCATGTACATGGGTTCTATCCTTTTCAATCCATGCACAAACTGTTCCGTCTTCATTTCTAAACATACGAATCTCAGTCTTAACATTGTGATCCATTCCTTTAAATCCATCTGGAATCTTTCTTCCAGTAACCACACTCTGAGTTGTTCCATCAGGTAACTTAATTGTTTCCTTCTCATCTGTTTCTCTTGCAGTTACAATATAATGAACACCAGATGACATTAAATCAAGAATTAAATCCTGACCTTTAAAATTAACAGTCTGGTAATCCTTTAATTCCATTCCAGCCCCTTCAATTTTTACGAGCCTAGCATCTCCTACAAGTCCATCTTTATCAGCTTTAACCTTATTTCTCTTTTTAGAGAACTCTACTAATCCCTGTTTTGTTGTTAAATTAAGAATTGTAGTACCATCAACAACAATTGCATCTGCTCTAAATGGTTCTCCATCCGCATCTACAACAACATCATCTGTTTCATTGCCATCATCGTCTAACTCATAGAAATCTTCATTATTCTTTACCTTTGCAATATACTGTCTTACTTCTCCAAGAGACTGTGTATAAACAATATAAATATTTTCAAGATTTACACCATTTGCTTCTAAATCGCCAAGGTAATCATCAATTGAACCAGACTCAGGATCAAGATATAAAACTCTGAAAGGCTTTCCATCAGGACGCTTAAAATACGCAAGTTGCATTGCCATAGTTGATTTACCTGTAAATGGTTTACCATATAAAATCATTCCTAATTTACTTTCTGTTACTGATGCTTTTCTTGCTTTTGCCATTAAATAATTCCTCCGTAATTCTATAATATTGATTTATTGGAACGCCATTTCTGACGTTCCATTTATTTATTCTCTGTTATGAGAATTAATCCCACGCTTCATCGTCTCCATCATCGAGATCTGTTTCATCTCCCCAATCGTCATTAGAGTCAGAACCAAAACTCTCCTCTGCCTTATTTGCATTCTTAATCTTTGCAATAGCCTCTGTTACATTCTCCTCTGTGTAAAGTTCCTTATCAATTGAAGAACCCTTTGCTCCTGTGATAATAAACTCTCTCTTTGTAGGTGCAGATACTTTCTCAATACTGTCTTCTTCACCCCAATTGTCATCATCATCTGTTGTAACTGTCTCTGTCTGAGTAGAGGAAATCATATGTCCACTTACCCTGATTGCGTTATAAGGACTAAGTGACTTCTTAAACTTATTAGCAAGTGCCTTGTCCTCAATAATGAACTGAACATCCTCGATATTGCTGTATGTAACAATCTTCGCAAGGACAATGAATCTACCTGTTGCCTTATCGTTATCATCCTTTTCCTGCTCGATTCCCATAAAAATAATTACCTGGTTGAAATCATTCTGTTTCTCAAACTTCTCATCATCAAAGTTTACTTCTGAGCAAAGTGAAATCTGATTTGGAACAAGTTTTGTAGATGTTCTCTTGTTACCCTTATCATCTGTAAAACTGCTATAATCAAGATTACCTCTGATAAATACAGAAGATCCATCCTTCAGATTTTCCTTAACTTCCTTACAAGCATCAAAATCTGTAAGAACCTTCTTGTCATTAACTGTCTTTCCTTCTGAGTCAACCTTCTTCTTTACACCGATATTTTTTCCAATTAAGCGGAAGCCCTCACGGTTATAGGAAAATCTATCAGCCCAAGGTACTTTAACTACCTCTGCTTTTTCTCCCTTTTTCTCAGCTTTCTTATAAAAATATACATTCTCCTGTTCCATGCCCTGAAGATTGACATATAATGTTTCACCATCAAGATAGCTTGTACCAAAGTTAAGCATTCTCATAGGCTTTCCGCTCTTTGTCTTAATCTCCTTGAAAGCTGTGTCCTTTTCCATACCAGATACAATTCCCTTTAACTGGAACGCACCCTTTGTCTCAGGTAAATCAAATAATCTTCCTTTTTTCTTTGTTTCTGCCATTTTAAAAATGTCCTCCTTATATGTAATAAAATTTAATAAATAACTTATATATAAACGCCCTTCTCAGGACGGAACATGGAAGTAAATCTATATGAAAATTTATCCATAAACAGTGATTTTTGAGTGCAAAAACCCAAGGGTATGCTGCTAACCACCCATATTTTTATTCTCTGTTCAGTTATTTGTTTTTGGAATTGTTTGACTTGATTAAGTCGGATCAACTATTCGATATGCCAATCTTTTATCTGTAAATATTTCTTCTCCATTATCCGTTAATCTTGTGATATTACAAGACAAATGCATTTCATCATATTCCAGATTTGAAATTTTGCAATTAGATTGTATGCTGTTTCCTTTCATAACTTTTGACTTGAAGAAAACTGCTTTACCATCATAATTCTTATGTGCTTTACAATATTCATCCCAACTGTCTGCCTCAACCACTCTTGATTGATGATCTCTGATGATATTATTTTCATCAATGATTAGATTTGTTTCAATTACTTTTATGTATATCACCTCTATTCATATATTCTCTATTAGTGACACTATTCTACACTTAAATCTTTTAAAACTGCTTTCAAATTCTCATCATTAGAAAGAACAACATCATAATTAAATGGAAACTGTCTCTTAATTCCAACTACATCTTCATCCTTGGAATAAACCACTTCTGTGACACCAACCATACACATTTCCATACAACTTTCTGCTAACTTATTCGCTGTATCTTCATCTGGTTTAAACCAATAATCTTCATGACCATTTGCTTTATTAACTCTTAATAATGTAAAATTATCTTTGTTCATTTTCTCACCTCCTAAAATTTTCAAATGAAACAGTGATTTATTTATATGGTAATGTTTCTAGCCATTGGTTAATATCTTCTATACCCATTTCTTCTGTTGTAGCTGCGTTTGGATAATAAAATGTAATGCTATCTCTACTTAACCCTTCATCAAGCAACTGTTTCAATACAGACAATGTATTTTCTACACCAAGATGATAAGCTTGTTTCTGATCTTCATTATCAAATGATTTGTCTACACTTTCATTTGCTGAATCTATAACCATTTTCACTTCATTCGGAATATTGCATCCCCAAAACTGTATATCATCTTCAAATTCTGCAAACATAATTTTCCTCCTTTATAGGTTTATTCTCTATTCGATTTTCATTTTTATTGGAAATTGTGACTCGAATGAATCATAGATCATAAAACAATTCTATATGCAAGTTTCTTCGTAATAAAACCCGATGGATGTAAAACCATACAAGATAGATGAATGTCATCATATATCAAATCTGTCATTGTACAATTCGATAAGATACTGTAACCACGCATAGCTTTTGACTTAAAATAAACAGCTTCGCCATTGTATTCCTCAAATGCTTTGCAATATGTCTCCCAATCTTCAACTTCAACAATTCGTGACTGATGATCTCTTATGATATTATCTTTATCAATACTCAAATTTGTTTCAATTACTTGAATCACATTTCTCACCTCCTACAACTATATATTCTCTGTTCTATTTCAATTCGGTCTTTTGTCCTTATCCATTACATCTTTCATAAAATATGGCTTAGTAACAATATCAAAAATTATGTAGTATAGATGGTTGCAGAAAGCAAAGAATTTTATATTTTTGCAATCCAAATCATCACCACCAAGATCTTCTGCTATATTTTCAAGAATAAAAGTAACAATAGCATTTCTGTTAATAGGAACATTATGATGAATATGAGATTTTACTAAATAGATTAATCTATCTTCTATCTCTTCAAGTTCCCATTTGTATACATTCATGTATAACTCATCATATTCGTCTTTTGATTCACCAAAAACTGCCTCAAACATAAAGTTCTGAAAATCTTCCTGACGAAATGCTTCTCTAATTTTATTCTCTGTCTCTTTTTCAAATCTCATATTCTTTACCTCTAATCATGTATTCTCTGTTTACTGCAACATTTCTGGATAAAAGTCATAAAGATAATCACAAAAATCTCCATCGTATTGCGAACCTGTTCGTTCCCTCCAAGAATTTTGCCATTCTTTACCTCTCTCAGTCTGAATAAACTGTTTATATTTAGGTCTTAAAGCTTCTCTATCTTTACAAATGTCACTCATTCTATAATTCTCCTTTAAAAATTGCCTCAAGAAATGTCAGTTTCCTTCGGCTCTATTTCTTCACTGTTACATTGAAAACTGACCTTAAAATACAGATAATCAACCAAACACCAGTTGCAATAGACCATTTAAATGTCAAACCAAAGCACATTGTAATAAGCTTGATTATTCCACATGTAACAATCCAACTAAGTCCATAGCATACAGCTAAAATTGTAATGACAATAACTGCTGTTGCTCCACCTTTTGTTAATTTTTCCTTCAAATTACTCATATGTATATTCTCCTTTATTTTTACTCTTCACCAACAAATACCAATCTATCAATATATTCTCTGCCTTCGCCCTTGAAAATAGGAATATCTGTATCAATAACCCATTCTGTTCTATATTCAATAGCTCTGACTTCACCATTATATCCAGTTGATTTATTTTCAATTTTCTTTTTTACACAACAGCTTCCTCTCTTCTGATAAGTCGGTAAATCATTCCAGTTAATACCTTTCTGTATCATAAGCATATCCTGAATATCATTACATGACTTATTCTGCAATTCCTTGTGTGAGAAATTGGCTTGACCAACCATCTGAATTGAATTACGAGAAGCGTCAAGTTGTCGCCAATATACGAGATTTGTTACTTCTTCTTTTGGGATATTAAAGCAACGGGCATCGAACATTGCACCTTTGTTAATAGCTTTTTTATAAATTTCCCATAACTTTCTATTTTCTTCAGTATCAATGCCATTATCGTTATATGCTAACTCTAAATCAAATTCCTTTACATATTTAGAAAAAATATTATTAAACGCCATTGTTGCCATACTTGCAGCAATACTACAAATCTTTTGTACTTCATAATCAAACCATGCTGAAGATGTAAGCTTCTTATAATCAACAAGAATCAATGTAATCTCATCTGACTGTGTGTAACCAAGAACACAGCCCTGAATATTCTCACATAAGTATTTCATTGTTTCCTGCATAGACTTAATTAACACTTCATCAAACGGCTTATGGAATCCTCTTGTAAATGTGTGAAACGCCTTTCCGTCAATTCTGATAGCAACTGGGCATCTTCTCATTAATTTTGTCTTAGGAATCTACTCATAAAATGTCTTCATCCTAACGCCTAAATCATCATGTACTGGCATATATGTACCTCTCTTTCATTATGTTATGCTCTCTTAACCATTCTTTGAAACATCCTCTAAAACAGGCTTTTCGTTGATAATCTCATGTAAGACCACAATAACAAGACCGTCATGGAATTCAACTTCATATTTGTCATAGATATTAGTATCAATAAGTAAATGAACATCAATATCATTCTCAAATCCAATATCTTCAACTTTATGTTCACCTTTGATATTCAAATAAGTTTCCTTGGTTCTATTGACAAACTCTGTCTCATATTTAATATTCTCCTTTGGAATACCAATCGCATTATAAATATACATCTTATCTGTTCCTACCTGTGCAACTCTAAAAGCTGCTGTGTAAATATTAAACATATTTTTATTCTCCTTCTTAAATAAACCCAATTCTTTGCTGACTGTTATTGTTTTTCTTAATGCTTCGTCATATCGTCTCATTTCTAAGGAATCCATTTTGCTATGGTAATAGACAGGTGCCTTTATAAATTGAGCTAATTCTGATTCCTTAATATCTTCGCATTTAATATCTACAACAAATACTCTTTCTTCAACATTGCCAAAATTTTCTATTCGTTTATCTTCGATATCGTATGTAATAGTTGTTAAATATGGCATAATTGAATAATTAGCAACATCTCTATCTATTTCACCATCAATTACTACACCATTAAATTTATGTCCTCGCACATAATCACTAACTTGAAGAACCGTAATACAACTTCCGTTCTCCCACCAAAATCTTGTCTCATGACTACTGACTCTGTGCTGAACTTGTACAGAAGATGACAATAAATTGGAAATACATTTCGCTGCAATCTCACGTTGAATTTGTGTTCTTACGAATACTCCACATTTATATCTCTCATATTGTTCACAGAACCTAATCTGCTTTTCTAATGCTTGTACTAAATTCGTATATATCAATCCTCCTTATGTATATTCTCCAAAAGAAATCGAAAATTACTGTGCTTTTTCACTCACAGAAAGCCTTATTTTATAGGTTTTTTGAAAAGTCAACATAAATGATTTCATGCTCACCTTTGATTTTTGACTCAATTTCTTCAAATGAATATTCATATTTATTACCAACAACAATAATGTCAGCTTCAATGGTGTCTAACTCTTCATGAGCGTCTGTCTCATATACTGTTTTTGCTCGATCTGAATTAGCAATAATTCCTGCAATATAGCTCTTACCTAATCCACTATCACCTTTGAAAATCCAAACAGGTCTTTTATCCATTGCACGATTTGTTTCTGTAAATAATTCTTCCGTAATTCCAGCATCGCCATTTGGATACCAGTAGTCATCGCCATCGCCATCTACATGAAAAATATCATTCTCGGCATTATAGATAGTATCTTCAAAGTCTCCTTCTTTTGTTCCAATTTCAAAAGATAAATCTTTGATTGGTTTATGTGTTGAGCCAATAAACGAATCTACAAGTTTGACTTCGCAATGTCCCCATGATGCACTACACCAACCACTAGGACAATCACCGTATTCAGTCCAAAGCGATACTTCATATTTTAAATTATTCTCCGAAATACAATTTAAGATATATTTAGAATTGTCTTCAAAATCATCATCTCTATTGTTGTATGTACGAATATGTTCTATTCTTAATGAATGTACTTTTAATTTCATATCTACCTCTCTTTCTAATCTCCAAGGAAACCGATATTTCTTGTCCTTTTTATCACTATATATAGTAGTTTTAATTTGCCTAACCACTATATATAGTATGTGTTTTTATGAAATATACTACCTATTGTATTATTCTCTCTTTTATTTCAATAAAGCAGCAATCTCATCAATTTCCAGCTCTGTTTTCTTATCATCAGAAAGCAACTTGTCCAACTTGCTCTCCATTTTCTTCAAATCAGACTCTTCTTTCTTCAGACCAGATACCTCTAACTTACTCTTAATATCTTTAATCCATGCTGTCACACTGTATCCTGAAATTTCAAAATCAGCCATATTAAGATCCTTAGCAGACATTAAATATGAATTCAATCTAATCAAAAGTAACAACAACGCATCATCTGAACACACGTTGAGATTAATTGTCATCCCATCCATATTAAGAACACAATTTGTTTCAGGAATAAATCTGATTTTCTTCTCAGAAATAGCTTTCTTTTTAGCCTCAATCTGTTTCTTTAATTCTAAAATTCTGTCATCGTTTTTACTCATTTAATTTCATACTCCTTTTTATATTCTCTACCATTTGCTAAATATTTTTGAATATACATCGGCTTCATCACTTCAAAAATCTTTTCTAACGTAACTGGAATCATATGTTTTTCTTCTATGTCTTTATATGGATAACGGTTTGATTTAACCATTTTAGATGTAGTCGGAAAAATATTGGTTACTTCAACATATTCTGTATAAGAACCCCAATAAGTATTATTTGATATGTTCTCCTTTTGACGAACAATAAATAGATCTTTACCTTTTTCTATTGGCTGAACATCAAACTCATATTTACAACCATTGTAATATTCGCTTATAAAATTTCCCCTTCTCCAATAGTCTGTGTTTGGCGTTTCCTTAAATTCATCAAAGGTGAAATATTTATATTCATTTTTTGAACTGTCGTATGGAGAATACTCACAGTTTATTTCTAAATTATTGTAGATATTTGCATATTTTTCACTGCATTTGTTATCAATACATTTGATAAGTTTATTCTTTGGTAAAGATTTATAATGTTCAAAAATACCATTATGCCAAAACCAAAAATGTTTACCTTTATTTGTTCCTTCCCAATAGTCAAAAGCTTCAAATTTACCCATATAAATCCAGTTCTCATCATCTTTTGTAAGATATGTAGCACCGATAATTAAATCTTTTGCTTTAATGGTTTCATTGTTATGAATAATTTTATTAAACTCACTAATTTGCTTATAGTCAGGTGACTCGACTGGCATAAGAACCAAATCTTTGCCATCCCATCCATATACAAATTCTCCTTCAAGCCCCTTACCCTTGATACAATTTGCGTTCTCAAGAATGTATAATAAATTCTCGATAGTAATCTCAAATTCAAAGCCTCGTGGATCATATACTCTACAATAAGCATGTCTGTGATCCCAACCTGTAGAATAATCACCAGCTTTCTTATTTAGTACAAATCCTTCTGTTGGAATATTGTCAAATTCATCATTCGGAATTTTATCGTCACGCCAACTATTCCATGATGCTTCTTTTCGCAGTTTGCCTTTTTCATCATAGTAAATGACATAGGCAAGTTTTCCTGTATAAGTTCCTGAACGATTTTGATATCCAACATTTATCGTTTTAGGAACAAAAATGCTGCTGTTCAATCTGTTACTCTCTCCTTTCGTTGTATAAAATCATTTTCGCAAGAAACGAATCTTTCTTGTCCTCAGTTCACATCATTATGTGTTTCGCCATCTGAGTAATAAATGTTCCAATCCTTGAATAACTCAATCAACTTATCGTTATCCCAATCATATTCATTACAATGCGTAATGGCGATTGATTTTTTATCTCCGAAATCTTTTACATCATTAGAACATCTACTATATAATTCTCCTAAATCCAATGTTCCATATCTCAATGTATCCTGGAATGGGTTTGGTATATTTGTTTTGTCAAACATATATTCATTGATAAATCTCTTATTACATTCAGATGGAAATTTACCAGCACCATGTCTTGTTAAATAAGTACGAGATACATAACAAGTTTCAATATTTATCTCATCATTCCATTCAACATTTTCAATTATTCTCTTGGGATTTTTAATACCTGTATTAGACGGTGTTAAATGTGGAAAATATTCTGTGTTGTTCTGATCAAGCAATAAACCTTGTGCAGCTTCAAATACAATATTGTCAAACTGATTTAAGAAATAATTATCTGATATAGCCAATGAGTGATTATTCATAA
>ERZ773239.2410-NODE-2410-length-10860-cov-15.973068_pt1 | contig 10860 bp, 12 predicted proteins | sample MGYA00580521_ERZ773239 | MGnify/ENA primary metagenome ERZ773239 (study PRJEB29015, sample SAMEA2737801) | human gut metagenome | biome: human gut; feature: human-associated habitat; material: faeces | place: China | collected 2012 ... | reverse complement strand
CCACTGTTCCAGAGCAGCAGAGTCAAAGCCCGGGCCGATGGAGGTGTTGAACAGCACCTTGCCTGCGCCCAGCTGTGCAAATTCGTCCTTGCCCAACAGCAGTACGTTCTTGTTCAGGCAGGTGAACACCACCTCGCTCTCGGTCAGCAGCTGTGCCAGCGGCTTATAGGCCATGCCCACAGCTTCGGCATCCGGCTTGCGGGTGCGGCTGTAATAGGCAATGTCGGCACCCATGAACTGCAGCGCGTCGGCGATCATTTTGCCGGACACACCCAGCCCGATGATGCCTGCCTTCAGCCCGGTGATCTCCACCGGCTCGTCCCGCAGCATGGGCATCCCAAAACCGTGCAGGATGCCGGTGAGCTCATGCAGGACGTACTCCACAACGCCGCGGTCGCCGTAGTCCCGGATGCCCAGCACTTTGATGCCGCGGGTGCGGGCGTAGGCGATATCCACATTGGCGCTTTCCTCAGAATACAGGCTGCAGCACATGCCGATGTAACGGATATTCGGGCAGCGCTCGATCACATTTTTGCCCATGCGGGAGGTATAGCTCAGAAGCACGGCATCTGCATCTCCGATGCGCTGCACGATCTGGTCATCGCTGGCCGGGATATCGCGGTACAGCACCACTTCTTTTGCGTACTGATGCAGCGCTTCCTCGGCGGAAGGAATCAGGCTTACCGGCTCAATGGCCACCAGTTTGTTGAACATCTGCAAAGCCCTCCTTTAATAGAAGCATACGGGGGAGGAGAGGTTGCGCAGCAGGGCAACTACGCTCCAACCGGCAATGGCGCTGGTGGAAGAGCAGATATCCACCACGGCCTTCACGCCCTCGATCTCGGCGGTGATGCAGTGGTCGTCGCCCACCCAGCCGGGTACCGAGTGCATGGTCACGCCGGTGATCTCCGGGCCGGTGGTGGCCAGCGAGGTGGCAACAGCCACATTCACGCGGCGGGGGAAGGTGGCAATGGCCTGCTTGGCATTACCGGTAAAGACGGTAGTCTGTTCGGTGTCGGTGAGCAGGTGCTCTGCCCACACCGGCGTATTGCTGAAGCCCCTTGCACCGGTGTGGGTCTCGATGCCGGCGGTCTCGGCCAGCTGCTGCGCCTGTGCCATCAGGGTGACGGTCTGCAGCACATCAAAGCCGCCGATGGCACCGCTGGCCAGATGCACCTTTGCCCCGCCTTCCACGGCAGCGGCCTTGACCTGCTCGTAAAAATCGAGGTCGGCAAAGGCACCGATGGAGATGATGACAAGGTCCACGCCCTTTTTCAGCACCGGGACGGCCATGGCACGCACAGCCTCCACCGAAGCGGTCTCCACGATGTACTCCGGCTGCAGCGCCAGCAGGGCATCCACGTCATCGCAGACGGCGCAGCCTACGTTAGCAGCGGTCTTTTCGGCGGAGGCGCGGGTGCGGCTGGCGACGCCCACCAGCTCATAATCCGGCAGCAGGCCGTTTTTCCATGCGTCAGCCACGATATTGCCCAGAAAACCGCAGCCTACGATGCCAAATTTCTTTTTCATATCCTAAACTCCTTTTCTGCCAAAGGCAGTCGTTCTGTTTCCAGTATACCATGTTAAGTATGGAAAGGAAAGCCAAAAAAGACGGGCTTTTCTTTCGGGCTCCGGCGTGCTACAATGGGACTGACAAAAAGGAGAGATGCAATGAAACGGACAGCAGAACTTTTTACGACATTTCTGAAAATCGGAGCCTTTACCTTTGGCGGGGGATACGCCATGGTGGCGCTTCTGGAACGCGAATTTGTGGAGGAAAAGCAGTGGGTCAGCCGGGAAGAGTTTCTTGACATGGTGGCCATTGCTGAGTCCACGCCCGGCCCCATGGCGGTGAACAGCGCCACTTACATCGGCTACAAGCTGGATGGCACGGCAGGGGCGGCGGTGGCCACGCTGGCGGTGTGCCTGCCGTCCTTTGTGGTGATCTATCTCATCTCACTGTTCTTTGACCAGTTCCTGAGCCTGTCGGCGGTGACCAGTGCCTTCCGGGGCATTCAGGCGTGCGTGATCTACCTCATTCTCTCGGCGGGCATCCGGATGCTGAAAAATCTGCAGAAAACCGGCTTCAACGCGGTGATTCTGACGGCGGTCATCCTGACCATGGTGGGCTGCTCGGCAGCGTCGGTATCCTTCTCGTCCATCTTCTACATCCTGCTCAGCGGTGCGGCCGGGCTGGCGGTGTGGGGCATCCGGCGGCTGCGGAAAGGCGGGGATGCAAAATGATCTATGCACAGCTTTTCTGGAACTTTCTCATGATCGGTGCGCTATCCTTCGGCGGCGGCTATGGTATGATCTCGCTGGTGCGGGAGACGGTGCTGGGGCACGGCTGGCTGACCGAAGCGGAATTTCTCAGCTTTATCGCGGTGTCCGAGTCCACACCCGGGCCGCTGGCGGTCAATATGGCCACCTTTATCGGCTCGTCGCAGGGCGGGTTATTGGGAGCGCTGTGCGCGACGCTGGGGGTTGTGCTGCCGTCCTTCGGCATCATCCTGCTCATTGCCGCACTGCTGCGCAACCTGATGAAATACGCCGGGGTGGAAGCCTTTCTATCCGGGGTGCGCCCCTGCGTGGTGGCAATGATCCTTGCCACGGCGGTCACGATGGGGCTTTCCACGCTGGGCGGCTTTACCGGGCTTTCCGGCGGCTTTGCCCCGGACGGCCGGGCGATTCTGGTATTTGCCCTTTTGTGGGGCGTGCATCTGCTCTGGAAAAAGAAAACGCAGAAAGCGCCGTCTCCCATCGGGATGATCCTGCTTTCTGCGGTATTGGGGATATTGTTCTGGGGTGTATAAAGACTGGGTGTAGGCTTGCCTGTCTGCGGGCCGGGAGTTTCTCTGAGGACCGTCCGGGGGTGGGGCCCCGACGCGAAGCGTTGGGGCGGGGGCTGGAAGCACCGGTTCGTGTCCGAAGAGAAAGCTGCCGGCACACAGACAAATACAGGTTACTTTTCCGGCGGCTGGTTCAGCTCCAGCCGGATGTCCCAGAGGGACATGCCGGCTTTTTTCATGCAGTCGATGACCCGCAGCCATTCCAGATCCGACTCGCGGAACATCCGGATGCCGCCGGGCGGAGGTGCTGTCAAGGCGGTTCCGGTTTTGGGAAAAGTGTGGTATAATCGGCAAAAACAACAGGAGGAAAGACGAATGAACATTACAGTGTATCTGGGCGCAAACGAGGGCAGCGACCCGGCGTTGAAACAGGCGGTGCAGGCGCTGGGGCGCTGGATCGGCGAAAGCGGAAATGCGCTGGTCTACGGCGGCTCCCGCAGCGGGCTGATGGGGCAGCTCGCCGACAGCGTTCTGGCTGCAGGCGGAAAAGTCACCGGCGTGGAACCGCAGTTCTTTCTGGATGCGGAGCTGCAGCACGACGGCCTGACCGAACTGATCGTGACAAAAGATATGGCCGAGCGCAAGGCGAAGATGATCGCTCTGGGCGATGCATTCATCGCATTCCCCGGAGGCACCGGCACGCTGGAGGAGATCGCCGAGGTGATGTCCATGGTCTCGCTGGGGCATCTGGATGCGCCCTGCATCCTGTATAACCTCGGCGGTTATTACGACAGCCTGAAAGCGCTTCTGGAAGAAATGATCCGCAAGGGGCTTTCCACCCCGGAGCGGCAGAAGGGCATTTTCTTTGCCACAGACCTGGAAGAGATCAAGGCACTTTTAAAAAGAGCATAACGCAAAAAGGGCCGCTGCACATTGTACCGTGCAGCGGCCCTTTTGATGAAGTCAAATCGTCTGTGTGCTAAACCGATCAGGCGGCAACAGAGGAAGCAGCCTCAGAAGAAGCAGCCTCAGAAGAAGCGGCCTCGGAAACAGCCTCGCTTGCAACCTCGGAAGTAGCCTCAGAAGAAGCAGCCTCGGATGCGCCGTTCTCGGACTCGGCAGAAGAAGCCTCGGACTCAACAGCAGCAGACTGAGCTGCAACGCTGGAAGCGGACTCGGAAGAAGCAGCGGTAGAGGAAGCGGAAGAGCCGCCGCAAGCGGTCATACCAACAGCCAGAGCCAGAGCAACAACAGCAACAGCAACATTCTTGAGTTTCATATCTAAAATCTCCTTATTTTACAAAAATGTTTTTTCGCAGCGGCCCTACAGGTCGGGCCTGTCTGCAAGATGATATTCTAGTCTTTTTTACAAAAAAATCAAGTGATTTTTGGTGATTCGTTGCATAAATCCGGGAAAATCTACGCTTTTGTTATAATTTTACGCCAAAAGTCAAACACTTTTTGGTAAACTGCCTGGCGCGAAAATTGTCAAAAAAGGATACGGAAAAGAATCTTATCAATGGTTACATTTCTGTAACAGTTTATTGGAGAATAACCGCGCAGAACCGGCAGGGAATAAAGGAAGAAATGTGTTGCAAAATATCGGACGGAACTGGCTTCTTTGATATAAGGTAAAATAAAAATGTCGCCTGCTGGTTGACCATTTCATAAAGGAAGTGTGGTATCCTGATCTTGACGGGGTGGACAGCACAAAATCAAAAAATGCAAAAAAGTGTTTGAAAGTCCTGATTATCGGACAGATGAAAGCGGATAATACAGCCAGCAGGAGAGAACAGCTCCCATAAAACAAAAAGATTGCAGGAGGACAGAACAATGAAAGACGATTTCGGCTATTTCGGCACCGGCGACGAGGGCTATGCCCAGTACATGACCGCATTCGAGCGGAACTTCGGCTCGGCTGACGCAGGCAGCGATCTGCCGGAGGATGATTACTCCGATGACAGTGAAGACAGCGAAGAAGATTTTTGAGTGATTGGAATTTCAAGGAGGAAAACAATCATGAAGTATTATGTGACACTGACCGGCCTGAACTACCGTTTCGGCACCGCACCGTTTCAGGTGGGCCAGAAGGTAAAGCTCGTCAAGGAGCCGGAAAACGCCTACGACTGTGAGGCCGTCCGCGCCGAACTGCCGGGTCTTGGCAAGGTGGGCTATGTGGCCAACAGCACCCGCACGGTGGCGGGCAATTGCTGCAGCGCCGGCCGCCTTTACGATAAGATCGGTGACACAGCCATTGCAAAGGTCAAGTACATTCTGGCCGACGCCGTGGTCTGCAAGGTAAAGGTCTCGCCGGTCAGCCAGCCTGTCGAGACGGACGAGGAAGACATTGCGTTCTGACATTCTCTTATCTCTTTTTAGAGTTGTTGCGGCAGAAGAGCCTGCGGGGAAACCTGCAGGCTTTTCTGCTGCCTGCGCACCTTTTGGCGGCGGGCGGCATACACCGGGAAAAGGGGGAATGCTGTTTTGAACCGGATTCTTTTGACGGCATGGGCGCTGCTGTTCCCGGCGGCGTGCACGGCGCTGGGGGCTGCAGGGGTGTTTCTGCTGCGGCGGACGTCCAGGCCCTGCACCCAGCGCATTTTGTGCGGCATGGCGGCGGGCATCATGCTGGCGGCCAGCGTATGGAGCCTGCTGCTCCCGGCCATCGAGCGGGCACGGGCGCAGGCTCTGCCCGCGTGGGTCCCGCCCACGGTGGCGCTGATTCTGGGCGCGGTGGGGCTTTTGCAGCTGGAACAGGCCGCCGGGCAGCTTCTGGCCGGTGGGGCGGGCCACGGCGGGCGGATGGTGCTGGCGGTCACGCTGCACAACCTGCCGGAGGGCATGGTGGTGGGGCTTGCCGCTGCGCTGGCCCTGACCGGCGAGCCGGACGCCGTCAGCGGAGCGCTGGCGCTGAGCCTTGGCATCGGGCTGCAGAACATCCCGGAAGGGGCGGCGGTCAGCCTGCCGCTTGCCCGTACCGGGAGCACCCGCAGCCGCGCGTTCCTTGCCGGGGCGGCGTCCGGGCTGGTGGAGCCGTTGGGGGCACTGCTGGCCTTTGCGCTGGCGGGGTGGGTCAGCACGGCTTTGCCGTGGCTGATGAGCGCGGCGGCGGGCTGCATGGTCTGCGTGACGGCGCAGGAAATGATCCCGCAGGCGGTGGAAAGTGACGAGCCTGCCGGAGTAGTGAGCATCGTGCTGGGTTTTGCTCTGATGATGGCGCTGGATGTGGCGCTCTGACGGGCAAAAGTCATACAAAAACAGATAAACCGCCGCTCCGGACAGCCCGGAGCGGCGGCTTTTGTGCGCGGTAAAACGTTATTTCTTTTCGATGTAGACGCTGGTGGAAGGGAAGGCAAAGTCCACGCCGTCGGCCTGCATGATGTCCATGATGTTCAGGTTCAGGTCGTTTTGCATCTGCAGGAACTCGGTGTAGACATTGGTAAGCAGGTAGGCGGAGATCAGGATGTTGATGCTGGAATCGCCGAAGCTGGCCAGCTTCACGATGTTGGTGCCCTTGTTGGTAAGGGGACTGGCATCCAGCATGGCCTGCAGATCCTTCATCAGCTTTTCCAGCTGCGGGCGGGTGGTGCTGTAGGTAACACCCAGCGTGAATTTATAGGGACGCATGGTGCGCAGGGCGGCGTTCTGAATTGTGGCGGAGCAGATCTTGCTGTTGGTGATCACGTTGACCGTCTTGTCCGGCGAGCGGATGCGGGTGGAACGGAAATTGATGTCGATCACTTCGCCCTCCACGTCGCCCACGATGACCCAGTCGCCCACCGAGAAAGGCTTGTCCAGCAGGATCACGATACCGGAGAACAGGTTGCTGGCGCTCTCCTGCGCAGCCAGCGAGATGGTCAGGCCGATGAGGCCGGCACCGGCAACGATGCTGCCGATGGGGAAGCCCACTTCCTGCGCGGCGGCGGCCACGCCCACCACGATGACCAGCACCTTGTAGGTGGTATCCAGCAGGGAACAAAGGGTCTTGTTGGAGCGGATCTCCGGGCTGCAGGAGGTCAGCACGAGGTTTGCAAGCGCGGAAGCGGCATACAGACCCTCGCAGACCAGCAGGGTCATGGCCAGCTGGAACGCTATGAGGAACACCTTCCGGAAACCGGGGATCGCCCACGGCAGGCTGGAAACGGCCAGATACACGCCTGCCGCGGTGCACATGCGCTGCACCGGCACCGCAAAGCTGCGCAGCAGGATGGGTGTGCCGCTGAAATGCCAGCTGCGGTTTTGCAGGGCAGGGAAGCCCTTGCGGGTCAGCCAGCGGCGCACCAGCCATGCCGCCAGCAGGATGAGCAGGGCACACACCACCCGGGCGGCAAAGGCGAGCCACCCTTCCAGAAACACCGTGCCAAGCTCAAAGGAAAGATCGCGGATCGAGAAAATCATGGGGACCTCCTGAATTTTTTACAACGTCTCTATGATATCACACGCCGCCCTCCGGGGCAATAGGGCGGGCGATGGAATGACCTGCAACCCGTATTTCGTGTCTGAAGAGAATGTTACCGCCGCACCGGCTTGCCTGCGGAAAAAAAGACCGAGTTTGATAAAAATTGCACAAAACCGGAATTGCCCTCTTGACAAGTCCGGTCTGCCACGCTATACTCTGTGCCAGAAAGTTCGTTTCAGGGCGGGGTGAGATTCCCCACTGGCGGTAAAGTCCGCGACCACCCGCAAGGGTGCTGACCCGGTGCAACTCCGGGACCAACGGTATAGTCCGGATGCAAGAAACGGCAGACAACGTTTGTGTCTACGCGCCCTGTTGCAGTTTTTTGTTGCAGCAGGGCGCTTTTCTGTTTGTCTTACCCGTTCCGAGTTCCATGCGAAAAGGGCTTTCCAATCAATTTTTTAAACGGGGCGAACCCCGGGGGAGGACAAAACCTATGCGAAAGAATACGACCCACAACCTGACCGTTGCCGCCATGCTCAGCGCGGTGGCCTTTATCCTGATGTTCATCGAGTTTCCCATCCCGATGCTCATTCCCAGTTTTGTCAAGATGGACTTTTCCGACCTGCCGGCCCTGCTGGGTGCCTTTGCACTGGGCCCCGTGTACGGCGTAGCGATCAGCTTCATGAAGAACCTGCTCCACATCGTCATCAAGGGCACCTCCACCGCTTGTGTGGGCGAGCTGTGCAACTTCATGCTGGGCGCGGTGTTCTCGGCGGTGGCGGGCTTCATCTACAAGCACCGCAAGAGCCGCAAAACGGCCATCCTTGGTGCCCTTGCCGGTGCCGCAGCCATGGCGGTGTTCAGTGTGCCGTCCAACTACTTCATCACTTACCCGGCCTATGTGGAGTTCTACCACATGCCGCTGGAAGCCATTCTTGGCATGTACCAGGCCATTCTGCCTTCGGCCAACAGCCTGATCAAGTGCCTGGTCATCTTCAACATGCCCTTCACGCTGGTCAAGGGCCTGCTGGATGCCGTGCTCTGCATGCTGATCTACAAGCCGCTGTCTCCCATCCTGCACGGCCGCAAGTAATTTTTGCTTTTCTCTTTTCTCTTTTCTTTCTTCTTTTCTTCTCAATCAAACAGCAACTCCCCGGCTGGGACTGCCCAATTGCAGCGGTCCCGGCCGGGGAGCTGTTTTATAATGGAAAAGAATCTATCAGGCCAGCGCGCCCTTGTCCAGCCATTTGCCGCGGGCCAGCCGGAGCAGGAACAGGGCACCGCGGGTGCACAGCTCGGCGCACATGGCAAACCACACGCCCACAAGCCCGAAGCGGGGAGCCAGCAGCACGGCCAGCGTGAGCCGGATGCCCCACATGCTCACAAGGTTCAGCACAAAGCAGCCGGTGCTGTCACCGGCACCCTGCATGGCACCGCTGGCCACGATGCTGGCCCCGAACATCGGCTCGGCAAAGGCTTCGATGCGCAGCACCTGCGCACCCAGCGCAATGACGGCGGCGTCGGCGGTGAAGATGCCCATCAGGGCCGGAGCAAACACATACAGGCCCACGCCGGTCAGCGCCATGATGGCCATGCCCATACCGGTGCACAGCCAGGCAATGCGTTTGGCCATATCCCGCCGGTGGGCGCCCACGGCCTGGCCTACCATGGCAAGGGAGGCGTCCTGGACGCCGTAGCCTGCCATGTAACACAGGCTTTCGGCGCTCACGCCCAGGCTGTTGGCCGCAATGGCGGTGGTGCCCAGCCCGGACACGATGCGGATCAGCAGCACCTGAGCAGAGGAAAGGGCGGCTCGCTCTGCAGAAAGGGGCGCACCCACCCGCCACAGATTCCGCAGGCAGGACCGGGTGATCTTCCAGGAGCCGGGCTTGCGGATGCACAAAGGGCCCTCTCGCAGCAGCAAAAAGCCCAGGGCGCACAAGCCGCCAATGGCCGTAGCCAGGGCGGTGCCCAAAGCAGCTCCCGGCACCCCCCATCCGGCACCCCATACCGTAAAGGAGCGTCCGGCCACCACCATGGTACGGGTGGGGTTGATCAAAAAGAAATTGAAAACGATGTCCAGCAGGCAGGTGGCTACGCTGATAAGGCCCGGGGTCAGGGCGTCACCAGTGGAGCGCAGCATGGAGGAGTAGGTGCCTGTGGCCATGGTAAAGGGCAGGGCAGCCGCCCAGATGGCAAAATAGGCCGAGGCATCCGCCTGCAGGGCCGGGTCGGCCCCCAGCCAGCCGGGCAGATACCGGCTGATGCCGATGCCGAAAGCGGCTGCTGCCAGACCGACGAACAGGTTGAACAGCATGGACTGCCGCAGCACGCCCCGGGCATCCTCCTGCCGGTCGGCACCCAGATACTGTGCCACCTGAATGGAAAAAGACATATACAGCCCGGCCAGCATGCCGTGCAGCAGCCAGGTGCTGGAGCTGACGATGCCGATGGATGCGGTGGCCGAAGCTCCGATATGGCCCACCATGGCAGCGTCGATGTACTCCATGGCCGTGACCACGATCTGCTGCAGAATGGACGGGATGCTCAAGGTCAGCACGATCTGGGCCGTCTGCTGCAACGGTACCTGCTCGCCCTGCCGCATTTTGGCCGAGAGTTGTTCAAGGGTAATGGACATGGATTCCTCCTTACGGGTCAGAAAAACGGATAACGAGTCCGGACACCTATTATAAAGGCGGATGGTATAAAAGTCAATCTGCTGCCTTTTTGTGCCCGGTGATTGATTTTTTGGGTGCGGCGTGATACACTCAACAGCACAAGGCATGAATTGCAAAAGAAATGAGGAGAATAGAAATATGATCGAATCTCTGGTGTCTGTCGTCGGGCAGCGCGGGGTGGATGCCGCAGCGTTTCTGCTGGCATTTGCACTCACCGCGCTTACCGATTCGCTGTTCCACAACAAGCTTCCCCACGACCATGGCCGTGAATTTGCCGTCAATGGCGGCCTGTCCAAGGGCAAGGCCCGCGGTTCCGGCCTGATCTTCGTGCTGTGCATCGCGCTGGTGTCGCTGGCATTCCTGCCGTTCCGGGTGGAATATGTCATCTACACCGTGCTGCTCATCGCTTCCATGCTCTCCGGCTACTTTGACGATGCCGCCGAAAAGGCCTGGAACGAGTACAAAAAAGGCATCATCGACTTTGTCATCGCCGTAGTGGCAGGTGTGACTTACCTCAACTTCAACGGCTGCGGCGTGCAGTTCCTGCAGTGGAGCTTCACCCTGCCGTATGCGGTGTACCTGCTGCTCATCGTCATCCTGATCTGGGCCAGCATCAACGTGGTCAACTGTACCGACGGTGTGGACGGCCTGTCCGCCAGTCTGGCGGTGGTGACCATCGGTACCTACCTGATCGCCTACCACGAAGAGCTGGCCGACTACAGCACCGCCGGTGTGGTGTTCATGGGTGCGCTGCTGGCTTACCTGTGGTCCAACGCAAAGCCCAGCACCCTGCTGATGGGCGATGCCGGCAGCCGCGCCATGGGCTTCTTCATTGCCATCCTGTCGCTGAAGTGCGGCCACCCCTTTGCTTTCCTGCTGGCAGCCATCGTGTTCATCGTGGACGGCAGCCTGGGCATCCTGAAGATCAGCCTGAAGCGCTTCCTGCACATCTCCATCCTCAAGAACACCCGCACCCCGCTGCACGACCATGTGC
>ERZ773239.2399-NODE-2399-length-10911-cov-10.482590_pt1 | contig 10911 bp, 9 predicted proteins | sample MGYA00580521_ERZ773239 | MGnify/ENA primary metagenome ERZ773239 (study PRJEB29015, sample SAMEA2737801) | human gut metagenome | biome: human gut; feature: human-associated habitat; material: faeces | place: China | collected 2012 ... | reverse complement strand
TATAAATAGCTTGTACACTAACTTATATAAAATAGTAAAATAACGTAAAATCTGTATAATAGATTCCCCTCGTCTCCACCATTGAAATCCACGAAAAATGTATTGGCTATTTAGTTAATACATTTTTATTATATATTTTTATATGAAATTTATGTAAACATAGTATAGTATTGAAATATAATGTATAATAACTATAAATATCTATATAGTATAATTAAATTATAAGGAGGTATATGAATATGAACTGGAAAGAAATTGAGTCGTATAATAGCTTAGAAAACTCACTTTTAAGTTATGAGATTAAATATTTAATTGAACGTATAGATAATAATATTAAAATAACTGAAAATGATGTTATAGTAGAGAGAAAGATTTTAAGTATTGCAAAAAATTATGAGAATGGAACATTTGAAAAATGTGAATATATTAAGCAGAGTGATGCATACGAAATAATTTATAATATAGTTAAATATAAAACTAAGTATAATATATTAACATATATAAAAGAAATTGAAACTCAAATAAATAATTTAATATCTGGAGATGTATATGAAGAAAAAATAATAAGAGAGTTTCTAATTTATATTCTTAAAGAATTAAAAATACAAAATAATAAAGAAATAGAGTTTAAAAGGTGCGGGAGTAATTATGAGCTATTTAGTTTTTAACAAGTTAACGGCATTAAAAGAACAAATAGATGTTTTAAATATAAAATTCAATGAATTGAAATTATTAAGTTATCCAGGTGATGATATTGAAAATATAATAAATTCTTTGCATAGATTGACTAATGAATTTAATAAAAGATTGATTTTTTATAAAGAAGAAGGTATAAGTAATGAAGAATTACAGCTTATATCTGATTTGATAAGGATATTTTATCAAATAGTGGGGCATATATCAAATAGTGATGTAAGAAATCATCCAAGAGAGATAATGATTCCTATCCGGGAATTATTAAGTTATACTAGTGCAAAACATATATTTATGACAGAACCAACATGGGATTTAAATTATTCTGTATCAAATTTATTAAATGATAATTATATGTCAGCATTAAAAACCTGTGGGATAGAATATGAAGGCATAAGAAACATAATAAAATTATCATTTCCTAAGATCCACCAAAATAATATTTTAGGTGGAGCTATAATGGCTCATGAATTAGGACATTACTTTGATATACATTATCCTCTGGATATAACTGAGAAGATAATCGTAAAATTTATAAATAAAATAGATATAAATAAATATATATCTAATATATATTCTACATTAGGCGAGAATCTAAAAGGAAACCCAATTTGGATAAATTTTCTTAAATCGAATTTACCTAAAATAATTCTAAGAAGGTGGATAAATGAGATAGTTGCTGATATTTTAGGTGTAGCATTTTATGGTGTATCTAGTTATCTTGCATCAGAAAGTCTAAGTGCATTTTATTCAAATATAGATATAAATCAAACTCAATTTACACAAACGTTTTCAGATACACATCCAAGGGATGGATTTAGAAATTATGTAAGGTTTAGTACTTTAAGCAAAATAAATCATTTACAAAATTATGATGAAAAATTAGTTGAAAAGATATTAGAACTAAAAAGACAATGGGAATTATCATCAACAGAAACATTTAATTCTTATAACTTAAAAATAGATGATGCAAGGTCATTTGTTGTTAATAGCGTGTATTTATATAATTTAGAAAATGATTTGAAATCTAATATAGATTGGATAATTGAAGATACAATTAATGAGATTAAGTCTATATCACCTAACTTAATTTATGATATTAACACATTTAAAGAAGAAGTCCCTGAATTAGTAAATAAAATAAAAAGGGCTATTCCACCTAATGAAATAAAAGGAAAACCAGCGAATACTATTAGTATAATCAATGCAGGTTGGGTTTTATATACATTATATCCAGATGAAATAAAGGGTAGTTTCCCGTCAGATGAAAAAAGTGACACTATAGATATAAAAAATGTAATTGATACTTTATTAAAAAAGGCAACTTTATCATCTAGTATACATAGGAGGTGGATTAATGCAACTTGTAAGTAATGAAGAAGCACAAAAGTTAATAAACGATGAAAAATTAATTATAACACCTATACTAGATAACAATCAAATTGGTGAAACTGGTATAGATTTAAGAATAGGGAACACTTTTAGGATGTCTAAACAAACTAGAGATCCTTATATTGATGTATATAATAAATATATAGATAGATTTTTTGATGTTACATACAGAGATTTTGGTGAAGATTTTATAATTTATCCAAATCAATTGGTATTAGCGAGTACATTTGAATTTATAAAGTTACCTAATAATATTATGGGGCAGGTATATACCCGTTCATCTATAAATAGATTAGGTATAAATATATCATCTATAGTTCAACCTGGATATTCAGGAACTTTAACATTAGAGTTAATAAATCATGGTGAAAATGCTATAAAACTTAAATCTGGAATGAGATTAGTCCAATTAGTTTTATTTGATATAGAAAGAGATGATTTTATATCATACTCGAATATAAATAACGCAAAGTACATAGCTAATGTAGAACCGAAGACTTCTAATATATATGAAGATAAAGATCTAGAAATATTAAGAAAAATATAAGACTAAATATTAGAATAAAGTATATTAATAAACCTCCGAATATAGTTGAAAATTAAATAGATTAGGAGGTTTATTAAATAATTATATAAAAATATAAGCTATATTAAAATAGGAGGTATGTTATTAGCTAATTTCTCTAACTCCTTTTCTTGTAAATCATATTGAACTAATAATTGTCCAAAGTCAATTGATTTATCCATTATTCCATTACTAACCTCTAAAAATGCATTGACTTTATAATAATCTAGACCTACTCTTTTACACATAGCTTTAAAATTATAACATTCATTATTATTAATATCATTTAATTTGCTAATAGTCCAAATTAGTCTAGCACTTCCAAATAAATCCAACATATAAACTACTCCTTTTAAAATTAGATTAATGTTAATAATCAATTAGCCTTTATATCTATTATTTACAAATTAACTAAATTCATTCTAATTCATAATTAAACTAAATGGAACTAAGAAACTATTAAATTTCAAGACATGACTTTGTAAAATAAAGTGGTATTAGATGTATATAAATATTAACAGCGAATATACTTTTACATAATATTATCTGCAAGTATGAATATTATGTAAAAGTATAATGTTGAATCGTGGATATTATTCCTGCGATTCGTCTCCACCATTGAAATCCACGAAAAACACATTGATATAATAGTCAATGTGTTTTTTTATTTATAGTATAAAAAATACTAATCCTTATAAAATCCTTATAAACATTCTTTATACTTTTATTAAATCAAAAAGTAGAAGGGATGTTTTTTTATGAAATATATGATACAGACAAAAAATTTAAATAAAAGCTATAAAAAACAAGAAGTAAATAAAGATATATCTTTACTAGTACCAAAGAATTCAATATATGGATTACTAGGCCCAAATGGAGCTGGAAAATCAACATTACTTAAAATGCTTACAGGAATGATAAATCCTACATCAGGAGAAATAATATACAAAGAAAAACCATGGTCAAGAAATGACTTATTAGAAATAGGTTCACTTATAGAGCAATCGCCAATATATGAAAACCTAACCGCAAGAGAAAATCTAAAAGTACGTACACTATTATACAACTTACCAGATTCAAGAATTGAAGACGTTCTAGAAATTGTTAACCTTACAAATACAGGAAACAAAAAAGCAGGCAAATTTTCAATGGGAATGAAACAAAGACTAGGAATTGCAATAGCTTTATTAAATAATCCAAAACTATTAATCTTAGATGAGCCTACCAATGGATTAGACCCAATAGGCATAGGAGATTTAAGAGAATTAATTAAATCATTTCCCAAAAAAGGAATAACAGTAATCATATCTAGCCACATTTTATCTGAAGTAGAGCAAATTGCAGATTATATAGGAATAATTGCAAATGGTCAACTTTGGTATCAAGAAAAGGTTCAAGAGGATATAGATTTAGAAAAGTTATTTTTAGAAGTTGTTAAAAAGGCAGGTACTAAATATGAATAAAATACTACAATCAGAGCACTTAAAACAAAAGCATACTTTTCAAAAAAAATTAATATATTTAGCTCCATTAGTAAGTATAGCAATAGCTTTTGTATTAATGGGAGGATACTATATACAAAAAAGTGCGTATAACTGGTGGTATACATTGATATTACCAGGAAGTTTTACTATGATATGTTCATTTATTATATCTAATGATAGGAAAAGAAAATTCAATGGATTATTTAGTGTTATAGTGGATAAACAAAAAATTTGGTATTCTAAAATTATTATCAGTACTATGTATTTAGGGTTAAGTTGTTTAGTGTTTTTCGTAGTAATAACAATTATGGGATTTATATTTGAAACTGCTATTCAAGTTCAAAATAGTTTATTAGCATCTACAATATTATTTATAACGTTCTCGTGGCAAATACCGGTACTGATGTACTTAACCATGAAATTTAGTACTGGATTTACTATAATTATTAGTATTTTATGCAATTTTCTTGGTGGCATACTATTAGCGTTAACACCAATATGGTGGATTCCATTTGCGATACCATCAAAACTTATGTGCTATGTAATAAGAGTTATGCCAAATGGTTTATCTGTTGAGGCTGGAGCTTATCTATTTGATATAAAAGTTATATTAATAGGTGTATTAGTAACTATTACACTTTATATTGTCACGTCATATTTAACTGCAAAATGGTTTGAAAAACAGGAGGTTTAACTATGCCAAGTTTTATAAATTATATAAAGATAGATTTCTATAAATTTTATCATTCAAAAATAATTAAAGTGCATTTTATTATTCCAGTGTTAGCTATGATACCTTTTTTATCGTACTATTCAGTTTCTCCATGGAATGAATTGGATAAAGTTATTTCATATATTCAAATTATTTCAATGTCATTTCCTTTAATAATATCTATTATATTGAATATGGTATATGAACAAGAAGAATGTGGAGGATTTCAATACTTTTTAACTACTCCGAATAAAAAATACCTTCCCCATTTTAGCAAGTTAATATCAATAATTATTTTAGGGTTAGTATCAACACTTATAGCAATATTAGGTTTTGGAATTATGTTTTATATTATGGGAAATGACTCTATAGAGATAAGTTTTTATTATAAAGAAACTTTGATAGTATTCTCAAGTAACATACTTTTATATATGATACAATATTTAGTAGTATTTTATTTTGGCAAAGGTGCATCAATTGGAATTGGAATAATTGGAAGCCTTATTTCAGCACTGATGTTAACTGGTTTAGGAGATGGAATATGGCAAGTGATACCTTGGGCATATTCAATGAGATTATCTTCTTACTTTATATTGTATAAGGAAAATATATTAATTCAAAATAGTGAGATAATACAAGGTATATTTATAATGATAATATTTATAGCTATAACTTTTATTTCACAATTAATATTTAGTAATCATTGGGAAGGGAACAGAGAAAATTATTAGAGCAAGGAGTATTTATGAATAGTATAAATATTTTAGTAGTTGATGATGAGATTGAGATTTGTAATTTGATAAAAAGTGCATTGAAAAAGCAGGGATACGCAGTTACTGTAAGAAATAATGCAATAGATATTAGTAAAGAAGAACTTAATAAATTTGATTTAATACTATTAGATGTAATGATGCCAACCGTAGATGGATTTACTTTATGTAGATATATTCGAGATGAAGTTGATTGTCCAATAATTTTCATAACTGCCAAAACGATGGAGGAAGATATACTAGAAGGATTTTCTATAGGTGCAGATGATTATATAAAAAAGCCTTTTAGTATTTTGGAATTAAGGGCAAGAGTAGAGGCTCATCTCAGAAGAGAACATAGAGAAAAACAACAAGTTTTATCAACAAATGAATTAAAATTTAACTTGAAATCAAAAGAAATATATTTTAATGATGAAAAAATACTACTTACAAAAGGTGAATATAAAATTTGTGAGTATTTAGCAAGACACAAGGGACAAGTTTTCACATTAGAACAAATTTTTATAGAAGTTTATGGATTTGATAAAGATAGTGACAGTAGCTGCATTAGAGAACATATAAAAAATATACGTGCCAAGCTTACTAAGTATATAGAAAGCCCCATCACAACAGTTTGGGGGATAGGATACAAATGGATATAAAAAGAGGAAAAAGTCTGTACATGATATTTTTAGGATACTTGATTAGTTTTTGTATTTTAAGCATAATATGGATTTTTTCATTAGTAGCTTTTATTAATATTTCTGTTAATAAGGATATAATAAAGCCTGCTAACTATATGGAAAATCAAGTAGAAAAATTAAAACTAGAAGCAAAGCAAGGTTTGAAGTTTGATTCAAGTAAAATACCTTATTCAAGTAATTACATTTTTTTTGATAATAAAAATAAAGTGGTTAAAGCAAACACTAATGAAGATGAAACAAAGAATATAAATAAATATTTAAATGGGGAAAAATTCAGCAGTAAATATGTTTACGATAAAATAATCTTTAAAGATGGAACTTGTATAATTGGATATGATATTAAAGCACACTTTACATCAAGGATACTGCATGACTTAATACCATACCCAGAAAAACTATTAATAGTTGTATTTTTAACAGGATTTATATTTATAGCACTTATCATAGCAATACAGTTTGGTAAAAAATTAAAAAAAGAATTGTATCCTCTTAAATTATCAACTGAGAAAATAATGAATCAAGACTTAGATTTTGAAGTGAAAAATAGTGATGTGAAAGAATTTAATGAAGTATTAATTTCCATTTCAAATATGAAAATAGCCTTAAAAGAATCGTTAATGATGCAGTGGCATATGGAAAAGGAAAAGAAAAATCAAATATGTGCGCTAGCTCATGATATAAAAACACCAATAACTATAATAAAAGGAAATGCAGAACTTTTAAAGGAGAGTCAACTATGTCAAGAGGATAGAGAGTTTACAGACTACATTATTAATAATGCAGATAAAGTTGAAAAATATATATCTATATTAATTGATATATCAAAATCACCTTTAGAAAAAAATGAAACTAAAGAAGCTATTGACATAGATAAATTTGTAGAAGAATTAAAATGTGAACTTTACGCATTGTGTTCATTAAAAAGCATAGCAGTTTCTAATAAGATGAGTTATAAAACAAAAATAATTATAGGGAATAAAGAACTCTTAATGAGAGCTATTGTAAACATAATGTCAAATGCAGTTGACTATTCACCTACAAAAAGTGAGATTGAGTTTGTAGTAAGTGAGAAGGAAGGTATGTTTATATTTACTATAAGGGATTCTGGTAGAGGATTTACTGAGGGTGGACTCAAAAATGCCACAAGTCAATTTTATATGGAAGCAAATGAAAGAAAAGTTGGAGAACATTATGGTATGGGATTGTATATTGCAGAATCCGTAGCTAAAAAGCATGGTGGTTTTGTAATCTTAAAAAATAGAGAAGACAAAGTTGGTGCAGAGGTTTCGTTAATGATTAATACTAAAGTGTGATATATTCAGATAGATTATACATATACTTAGTATAGCTAGAGTATATTTATTGTAATGCTAGACGTATAGCATTTTAAATAAGCTATAAATGAATGTGAAGTTTTATTAGGCATTTATTATAAAGTTGAGTATAAGTTAATTGTGGGTATGATTCTTGTGAATCGTCTCCACCATTGAAATCCACGAAAAACACATTGATAATTTTATCAATGTGTTTTTTTATTGCAATAAATTGATTTTATAAAGACATAAAATATGAAATATAAATTAGAAAGTTAAGATTAAATATAGTAAGAATTAAGCTAAAAAGTACATGATGAATTACTAGTCATTTAGAGTATCTTCCTTAAGTTTGTCAAACTAAGTATTATAAAATGCTGTTAAATTTTCCTTCTGATGAACATTTTGAGGGACATTAATAAAGCAATTTTTTTATTTTAACAATTTATAAATTGCATACTTTAATTAGAATTACGTTGTTTTTAATATAGCCTTTTGATATAAATTTTAGATAATGAAAGGTACTTATAAGTAAATTTACTTTTAGGAGTTTTTATTATTTAATTGAAAATATATTAAAATGATAGATGATGTTACTATTTTTAAAAACAAACTACAAAATTCGACAAAATAACCTACAATATCATTGAAAAAACTATATTATTTAATATATAATATTAGAAAATAAATTAAAAATTTATTATTTATAGTACTTATAATAAAAAATATATTGGAGGAATATTAAAGGTGATAAAAAGAATAATGGCGCTTTTTTTAGCATTAATTATGTGCTTAGATGTAAGTATAACAGCAAATGCAGCTGTTTTGAATAAACCTACTGAGCATATTGCAAATGTAGTTTATTTTGTTGATTTTAAAGATAGCAATTCAAATTTTATGGATGGCAAAGTTGATAAGGTTAAAGATATGTTTGATGGAAATAAGGATACTTCATTAAGTAACTATATAAAAATTATATCTTATAATCAAATGAATGTGCATAATTACTTTCCACAAGAACAAAATGGAAAAATAACACCATATAGATTACCGAATAATAGAAGTTACTATAACAATAGTAACGAAACTGAATTAATATCAAATGTACTTGAAAATGTTCCTGTAGACCCAAGTTACAATATTGATATGAATAATGATGGATATGTTGATAATGTTATATTTATTTTTGGTGCAAAAAAGGGTGAAGATGGTGATGTGCTTTGGGCACATAAAGCTAATCATAATGGTGCAACAGAAGTAAACGGTAAAAAAGTAAATAACTACAATATACATAACTCATATGGTTTGATTGACTCTGTATTAAGGGAAAGAGGAGTACTTATACATGAATTTATGCACTCAATAGGTTACCCAGATTTATATCGTTCAAGAGGAACTGGTGCACCAGTTGGAAGCTGGGACATAATGGCTAGTGTTTCATCATTTGTTCAGTACCCATTATCTTATTTAAGAAGTGCCACATCTGGATGGATATCGATAGATACTATAACTCAAAATGGAACATACACATTAAAGCCTTCAAGTAATTCAGGTGATAATCAAGCTTTAATTTTAAAAACTCCTATTTCAGAAAAAGAGTTTTTTGTTGTTGAGTATAGAAAAGCTGGAACACCATATAAAGATCAGCTTGATGAAAAAATACCAGGTAGTGGCTTAATAATTTATAGAGTAAATACAGAAGAAACTTCGAACTATCATGGTAACAAAGATTATATTTATGTATTTAGACCAGGTGAGACAGGAGAAGGTGATGGTAATGGAAAATTATCAGAAGCTTTCTTATCTAAAGAATCTGGAAGAACAACTTATGGTAGTTCTGATTTTAGTAAAAAAATAAGTGACAAAGCAATAACTTATTCTAACGGGCAAAATAGTGGAATAGTTATAGAGAATGTTTCAAATGCAGGAGAAGAAATCACTTTTGATGTTAAATTTACAGATACATCAAATCTAGATATATGGGATGTAGTAGGAAATAAAGAAGTATCAAATAGAACAAACAATGATATTGATATGGATGTAGTTGGAGATAAAGTTTATACAGTATATAATGAGGATAATAAGTTAAAAGCTAAGATGTTTGATGGTTCAAATTGGGTTAGTTTAGGAGATAGTATAATAAATAATAAAGGAAATAACCCAACAATTACAGTGTACAATGATACACCATATGTTTTATATCATGATTCTGCTTATAAAAGTATAGTTGCAAAATTTACGAATAATAAATGGGAAACTGTGCAAACTCTAACAAGCGATTTAAGTCAGTATTCAGATATGATTGCAACTAATAATGGAGTATATATTGCAATTACAAATGGTAAGACAACATTTATGAATGAAGGTAAGGCGTATTTAAAAGTATTTAAATTAAATTCAAATACAAATAAGTTTGAATGCATTGGAAACAATATACATACAGGGTATGTAGTAGAACCTTCTTTAAGTGAGAGTAACGGAAATGTATATGTGTCATATACAGATTTTTTACAGAATAATAAAGTTTTCATACAGAAGTATGAAAATAATACTTGGAAAAATATAGAGGGGATAAATTTATCAGCATCAAGAGCTGTTATTGAGGTAACTGATAAAAAATTATACCTTGCAACTACTTTTGTAAATGGAACAAACTCTTCGCAAGTTCATGTTTATGAAAATAACAAATGGACTAAACTTGGAGAAGATGTTGGTGGAAGTGAAGTAACAAATTTACTTATAGATGTTAATGGTAAAATACCGTATGTAGCTTATGTTGACAGTGTAAAGGGTTGTTCAATAGTTAAAAAAATTAATGGTGATAAATGGGTACAAGAAGGATTAAATGTATCAGACGAGAATTTAAGTAAACTTGATTTTAAAATAAGTAATAATAAAGCGTATGTTGCAATTAATCCAACTGCATCACAAAAATTATTAATTAAATCGAGACAATTAGAAAAATCAAATACAGGACAAATAGTTGGAGTTTCAGGTATTACCTTGAACAAAACAGCTCTGAATTTAACAATAGGAGCTAGTGAAAGTTTAGTAGCAACAATAAGTCCAAGTAATGCAACAAATAAAGATGTGGAATGGACAAGTAGCAATACAAACGTAGCTACGGTAGATACAACAGGAAAAGTAACAGGTGTATCATCAGGAAGTGCAACAATAACGGTAAAAACAAAAGATGGAGCTAAAATAGCAACATGTAATGTTACAGTAAAAAACTCGGTAATACCAGTAACAGGAGTTACTTTAAACAAAACAGCACTGAATTTAGTAACGGGAGCTAG
>ERZ773239.2394-NODE-2394-length-10950-cov-17.502708_pt1 | contig 10950 bp, 9 predicted proteins | sample MGYA00580521_ERZ773239 | MGnify/ENA primary metagenome ERZ773239 (study PRJEB29015, sample SAMEA2737801) | human gut metagenome | biome: human gut; feature: human-associated habitat; material: faeces | place: China | collected 2012 ... | reverse complement strand
GCGGCCTCTCACGCCGTTAACGTGGGTTCGATTCCCGCACGGGTCACCAAAAAGCTCAACTTCGCAAGAGGTTGAGCTTTTTTCTTTTTATTATACATGGTAAGGAGTAGAGGAGTGCGGGAAGCGAAAAGCCCGGGCCCCGCGTCCAGCGTACCGCGGGGCAAAAACAGCCCTGCGGGCTGTTTTTAGGGCACGGGTTCTTTATTTTTCACGCACCGTTTGCTATGGAATAACGGTTCAGGTATCTGCCAACTATTTTTATATCGTATAAATTACTCCTCCGCCAATTCCACCACCAATTTAGCTTCGGTGGCGGCAATGGCAAGTTGGAGCTTATTCTCTAAGTTTGTCTTTTGCAGCATATTGATGACGTGGTACTTCACGGTGGATGGCTCGATGCCGAGTTCTTTTGCAATCTCGTTATAGGACAGCCCGCGCACAAGACAGCGCAAGACCTTCATCTCTCCTTTGGTGAACTCTGCGCTCATGGCGGTGCCGATCTCCACGCTGGGCGGTGCATCGGGAAAGATATGCTCCCCCGCCATCGTGCGGCGCACGACCTGCATCAGGGTCCCTTCATCGCCGTCCTTATACCACAGGCTGTCCGCGCCCACGGCCTTGGCACGGGCTAAAACCTGTGTGTCAATAAGCGAGGTCGCCACCACGATCTTGATTTCCGGATGCGCTTTTCGTATCTTTTCGGCGGCGGCCAGACCGTTTTCGCGGTGTTCGGTCTGCACATCCATCAGGACAAGGTCGATGTCCTCGGTATCGCACAGGATCGGAGCCTCTGCAGCACCGGGGATAGACACAGCAAGCTGATACCCGTCCTCGTTCTGAATATAGCTTTCAAGCAGGCTCCGGACCAGCTTTTGGTCCTCAACGATCATAACGCGTATCATAAATGCTCTCCTTATCGGGCAGGGTGACTTCCAAAACAAACACAGGCAGGGAGTGTACGGTTACTGTACCCCCTGCTTTTTCAATACGGCGGCGGAGCGAGGAAAGCCCGCCGCCTTCCTTTATCTCCGCCCTGGGCGGTGCGCCGTTGTTCGTGATGCAAAGGTGCCATGCCTGTGGCCGATGCTCGGAATCGGCGTACAATTCCGTGGCGCCCGCATGCCGCACAGCGTTGGAGGTACACTCCCGCAGGATCAGTGCGTAGAGCTCGCGGGTGGCGCGTGCCGCAGGGTACGCACCGCGCAGCTGTACGGCTGCGCCCAGAACAGCCGCCCGCCTTTGCATACAGGTCAGCGGGTCCTCGGCAGCATCCTCCTGCCGGGCGCGGCACAGCAGGGAGATGGAACTTTCCCACTTTGCAGCTTCGCTCTTGATCCGGGCAAGGTCATGCTCATGCCGCAGTGCGCGCCGTGCGGCAAGCAGGGTATGGCCGATGTCGTCATGCACCCGCATCTTCATTTTCAGGATTTCTTCCTCCCGCACAATGTCGGGCATATTGTCATATAAGCGCTTTGCGCGGCGGTTCGCATCGGCAAGGCGCTCGTTTTCCTGCTGCAGTGCAGCATGCAATGCAGCCAGCCGGGTAACATCGGTGGCCATCACCTCGGTGTACGGTATGCCGTATTTGTCCTGAACAGGGCGCACCGTGAAATGATATACCGTTCCGTCCGGGAATTCGTAGATGCGGGCGGCCTCATCGCGTAGCCGCACACCGCCGCCGGGACTGCGCAGCGCCTGCTCCAGATCAGTAAGGGTCTGCAGATCCCGGCCACAGAGGACTGCGGCGATTTCCTGCATCCTGTGATTGATCAGACGCAGCAGACCATTGCGGTCAAAGTAGCAGATGGCCGCCGGCAGCGTGTCAAAGCCTTCCTTGACAGCGTTGCGGGAGATCCGGGAAATCATAGGCCGCCTCCTTCTGCCGGAAACATCGTGAAATACAAAAGCCCGTCATCATCCCGTTCAAGCTGCATCTGCGGCAGGCCGGGCAGCGCAGCGGGCGCATCGGTGCATTGAACGCTGCAGCGCAGCCCCCAGCCCTGCGCCGTATGCTCGGCGCAGAAAAGGATCTCCTGCAACCCCGGCAGGGTCGCTTCTATGATGGCTTCAAAGGCGTCATAGATCGCCACGGCGGACGCAGAGGGGATCTTTGCTGTGTCGGTGATCTGTACGGCGCAGCGTATATCACTCAGGCGCAGGCTCTCGGCTGATTCAAACAGGCTCAGCCGCAGCTCCGTGGTGTCGATGTTCTCCGCCTTGTCGCAGACAAAAACAAGGTTGCTGCGCCGCTTGATATAGGTCCCCAAAATGACGATGCGCTTCAGCAGCCGGCGGGCGGTATCGACATCGTCCGTGGCCTTGAGTGCAATCAGGTATTCCTGTATCCGTGCCAGCTGGCGGGCTGTGACGGTCTCGATTTTGTCATACAGCCGGTTCTGCTCGCTCAGCTTCAGCCATTGTGCCTTCTGGGCTGTTTCCGCCTGTATGATGTCCCCGATGTCATGCAATTCCTCCTGCGTGAGACGCAGCTCCTCCAGCAGAGCCACCAGTTCGGTGATGTCCTCCTGCCAGAAAATATACCCTTTCCGGATCGGGTGGCCGTGAAGCTGGGTCGTTGCATCCAACTGGACACTGCCGGTGAGCGCCTGACGCAGCTGCTCCTCATGGAGCGGCGCTGCCTGCATGGAGCATTGCACAGGCACAAACGCCCGGTCTGTGATCAGTCCCTTGGCCATAGATACCTCAAACAGCGTGGCATACCCCATGTTGGATTGGATAAGCCCGCACCGGATGCACGCCTCAAAGGACGCTGTAAAGGTCAGGCATTGCACCACGGTCATATCACCGGCGATCGCATGCATCCACGGCACATTCAAAATATGCTTGTACAGTAAAGCATAGAGGGTGGCCAAAAAAATCGGCACAAGCGGCAGCCAGAGGATGCGCTTTGTATGCGGAATACGGCAGCGCCGTACAAGGTACACCACCGTGAACACGGCACAGGAAAATATCCACAGCAGACAGAGGTAATATACGAACCGATAGGTGTAATCGGGGCTGCCCAGTACCTCCTGCCCGGGCGGGAACGCAAACGCAAGCTGATGGCAGTCGTTTGTCAGCACCAGGCTGAACAGCACCACCGGGAATACAAAAATCATGTACCGGTACTTGTACAGCGGGGCGGACTGCCCCCGATCCAAAAAGAAAAGCGTATAAAGTGCAAGGGTCGGGATCAGCAGCATCGGGATATAGTACGCATACCACAATCGCCGCAGCATCTCCGGTGTCTGGGCAAAGTCATAGCGGATCAGGCGTATATCCAGCCAGAACAGCATCAGGGCGGCAGCGCCCAGCAGGCAGCGGCGGGTCTGTGTGTGCAGGATACGCCACCAGACCGATACCGCCCAGGAAAAGATCAGAATATTATACAGCACCGTGCGCAAAAAGCCGGAATACGGCATATAAAACGCCCGCATCAGGACAGCACAGAGAATCACCCCTGCAACCGCAGCGGCTAAACACAGATTACCAAGCCGTACCTTTGTCATAGCGCCTGTCCTTTCCAAAGGGTAGATCACCCGTCAGTTCCTTTCCAGTATCATTATGACGCAATCTGCACTCTTTTGCAATAGTGCTGAAAAAAAGCAGTAAAAAGCTCAAAAAACTATCCAAATGGTGGGGGCAAAAATCGTCCGATTCCTGTATGATGAAGGTGACAAATCGTATTCTTTGCAGGGAAGGAGGGCTGCGCCGTGCGGAGGATCGTTTTGGACGCGCAATACTCTGTGATGACGAGCGCATTGACAATGGCACTGAAACAGGGCAGACCGGATTTTCAGGTGCAAAACGCTGGCCCTAAGACAAAGGATATTGTAAAGCTATGCCGTTCCTGCAGGGCGGATGTCCTGCTGTTGGAGGTCTGCCCGCATCCGCCGCGCACCCTGCAGGACAGACTGCTGCTGGCAAACGACCTGCGGGATGTATGCCCGCACTGCAAAACGGTACTGCTTGTGGATGAGGCCGAATATCCCGAACTGGCCACCGCCGTGTGCCTGGCAAAAAAGGATCACATTGTCGATGATTTCGTCTACGCTTCCGTCTCGCCTGCCTATCTGAGCGCTATGATGGACACTTTATGACCAAAAGGAGGACAGCTATGAAAAAAGTACAACGAACGCTCGCTGCCGCATTGGCAGCTATGATGCTTATGGCTTTGGCCGGTTGCTCCAAGGGGGATGTAACCAAAGAGGTCAATTCCGGCTTATCCGACCTGAAAGCGCAGGCCGCCGAACCGGCTGTTGAACCCCAGACGGAGACCCCGGCAGAACCCAAGACCGACGCGGCATCCGAACCTGCATCCGAACCTGCATCGGAGCCCGCTGCAGCGTCGGAGCCGGAAGCTACCGCCGAGCCGGCCCCTGCTTCCGCTCCTGCGGACAATCCCGATTATCCATCGGCTGCCGGCCCGAACACCCAGACTTTGGAGGCATTCGGCACGGACTTTACGCTGGTGCTCAACGTGACCTGCCCCGACAAGGGCTGGTACAAGTCCGCAACCAGTTTCGGGGATTTCAAGCTGTTCCCGACCGATGACCCCAGCCATATCTTCTCCGGCGACCCGCGCATAACCTTTGAGCTGAAAAGCGGTCTGGACAAGATCAACTACTATTACGACGACTTCGAAAATGTGGAGGAGCTTACCCCGCGCACCATCGGCGGCGTGGAGATGGCCGGACGCACCTACAAAAACGTCGGTATGTGGTGGACGGAATACTACGGTGAGATGCCCACCGGCGGCTGGCTGGCCATCAAGATCTCCGGCGTGGACATTGACCCCGGCACCGAGGGCGACACCGTGCTGAACAGCGTCACCTTTGGCTAAAGTAAAAGCCCGACAACCGCAAACGAAAGGCAGGTGAACCGACCATGAAAAAACTGCTATCCCTGACAGCGGCGGCTCTGCTGCTGATCACAACGGGCTGCGGGCGCAGCAATGCCCCGCCTGCCTCGGCATCTTCCGGCACCCCGTCGGTTTCCGCCCCGATAACGGAACCGACAGTCGAGTCGTCCGACGATACGACTCCGACCGTTCAGAAGGACGAAGCCGCCGCCAAGCCGCAAAACAGCCGGAGGCTGGATGATTCCCGCATTATCCCGCTGTACAGCGAGCGCTTTACCTACACCGACCCCAACGGCATCGAGGACACCTATTTTTACGAAGTGCCGCAGATCGACGATGACACCGAGGACGCCAAACACATCAACGAGATGATCGACTACCGATACGGCTATCTGGTAGAGCGCGCCCTGGATGCCCGTTCCCGCAATGATTTCATCGACACAAACTTCATCATCTGGGTCAGCAACTGGACCGGCCCCGTGCTGACCCTGCAGGTGACCAGCTCCGACACGATGTATAACCACGATGTGGGCAGCTACCATTACAACTTTGCCACAGGGCAGGAACTTACCAACCTGGATTTGCTCGAATACATGGGCTACACCGACAGCGCAAAGACCCTGAACGCGCTGCAGCGCGCCACAGCACAGCATTTCGATGTCCATTTCGGCGGCTATGACCCCAAATATACCGCCATGCTGTACGAGATGCGCGCGCAAAGCCTGAGCGAGCTTGACAATGTATTTACCTACTACTCCATATTTCCCCATTTTTCAAACGGTTTTGTCGTGACCGTACCGATGTACACCCCCGCCGGGTCGGGAATGTACTGGACAGATGTTCAGGTTGACCCCAACAAGCGGCAGGCCAGCGGCCAGGTGCTGCACGGGCAGGACGAATGGTTTACCTGCGATGTGACTGCCGCAGGAGAGGTTACGGTACGCGCCCTGACCGACTATGTTACCCCTGACGGCGCTATGACCTACCAAGACATGAAGGAATGGTACGAGTTGGGCGACAAGACCGAGTTTACGGTAAGCGGCTGTTACGGCAATTATGTAAAGATGCTTATGACCAGCGTCGGGCAGGATTACGCCCCCTATGTGTTCCTACTGACCGAGAACGGCAACGTTGAGTACATCGACGTCATCAGCGGCGCACAGTGCGGCACCATGGCCAACGGCGGCCCGCTGTACGGCATCAACGAGATTGTCAAATTTGAGATCGGAACCGCCTACGATGCAGATTTCGAGGCCGAGTACACAACCGTGTACGCAGTCAGCCGTGATAACGAAAAGTACAATCTGGTTGAGGCCATGCACATTGCCGACCCGATAGGACTTCCCAACCTGGTTGGCTCGTATGTAAGCGATCACACCGGTACATGGTTTGAAATTTGCGAGGATCAGCCGAACTTCTACATCGGCGAATACCGAAACGAAACCCGAGAACCCGCCACATGGGACAGCGGCATCACCTACCTTGGCATGGATGACCGCGGCTGGATTTGCAACATTTCGCTGTACCGCATGGATTTAGGACGCGCACAGCGCGAAACCCTGGCCATGATGCCCACCGATTACGGCGGCTTTTACGTAAGGCATATCGGCGGGGAATCCCTGCTGAACCTGCCAAAGGACGAATCCGTTTGGTTTGAAATGACAAACGAATAAAAAAATCTGATACGATTATCTTGTAAAGGAGGCAGACACTATGGCAACCTGTACGCAATGTGGTGCCGAGTTAAAGCCCGGTACTAAATTCTGCGAAAATTGCGGAGCAAAAGTCTCCGTGCCGCAGACACCCGCACAGCCCGCAGCTGTGCCCCAGCCCCCGGTTCAGCCTACCCAGACTGCGCCGCAACCCCCACAGCCTGTACAGACGCCCCCGCAGCCGCAGGCAAGCGGCGGCAATCCCTATGCAGGCAGCGCGCCTGCCGCCCCGCAACCCCGGACGAACGCAGCGAATCCTTACGCAGGCAATGCGCCCGGCACACCGCCGCAGACCGGCGCAGGCGCACCGCTTTACGCCAGAAACACACCGCCGGATGCTCCCCATGCTGTCACGCCGCCGCCACCCGGCGGCACGGGCGGCAACCCTTACGGCAATGTGGCCCCCGGCGGCAAGCCCAAGCGCCCCCGCGCACCAATGTCCCCCAAGCGGATGATCCTGATCGCCATTCCGGTGATATTCCTGCTTATGATCATCGTAACAATGATCAGCGGCTCCATCCGCACCGGCAAGCCGAACGCCAGTGACCCGAATCAGGGCACTTGGGAAGCAGCCTACGCCGAGATCGGCGGCTCCGTGACGCAGGTCGAGGATGCCTTCGGCAGCGGGTTCCTGATGGACCTGAATGACAAGGGCAAGTGCGTTGTAACGGTGGACGGCACCAAGTCCTATGGCAAGTGGACGCTGAACGGCGGGGTCTTCCAGCTGGATTGCGGCGGCCTGAGCTGCACCGGCACCCTGCAGGACGAAATCCTGACCCTGAACGATGTGCAGGGTCAGGGCGTGACGCTCTACTTCGTCAAGTCCGGCAGCACCATGCAGCAGCCTCTGGACGGTGACAACATGACCCAGGAAACCACCGCAGGCAGCGATACCGATGTGGGCATCTATGTGCTGGAATCCGCCTCCGACAGCGAGTACACCCTCTCCAAGGAGGAGCTTGCCCTCGTCGATATGGAGGACTTCTACATTGAGCTGCGTGCGGACGGCACCGGCGAAACCTACATGGAGGATTTTGTCACCTTCCAATGGAAGGACGGCAGCTTCTATGCGCTGACCGACCCCAATACCCCGGCCATGACCTACACCCGCGAGGGTGACCTGCTGACCATTGAGTTTGACGGTATGACCATGGTCTTTAAGCGTAGCGACACCAAGCCCGAAATTGACCCCACCTTGCTGGACGGCGGTGATGACGAATATGACGGCGACGGCTGGATCGACGGCACCGACGGCCCGGATGAGCCTGACCCGCCCTACACCTACGACGACGGCAACACCTACGATGATTTGGGCAACACCAACTGGTACGGCTGGTTCCGGATGGAAAACTACAAGAATGTACCGAACCGCGACTACTTTGACACCGACACCTACGATTGCTGGGGCTACATCGGTGAGAGCGAGGACGGCAGCCACTACTTTGAGGTTTACCGCGACGGTATGCCCGATGACCCGGTCATCACGATGTGGGTCAATGTCTATGATGACCATATCGAGCCTATCCTGGACGGCAGCGATTGGGTGCTGGATCAGCATATTGACGACAGCGAAGCATACAACTTCAATATCTACCCGTACAACGACTGCATCTCGCTGTTCATGTATGACTACGAGGGCGACGACGGCACGGCCTGTGCGGTCAGCTTCTACATGAGGCTGGACGGCACCGAGTGGAACGAGGAGCTGGAGGAGCTGCCGCCCCGCTATGAGGAGTACAAGGCCGCCTTGGCCAACAAATAACGACCTGATTTATCTGTACAAAATGGGGCGGGCCCTGCCCGCCCCTGACATAGGAGGATCATTATGGGACTTATCAGAGCTGCAATGGGCGCTGCTGGCGGCGTTATGGCCGACCAGTGGAAGGAATACTTTTATTGTGAAGCCATGCCGGCTGACCTGTTGGCTACCCGCGGCTGGAAACGCCAGAGCGGACGCAGCGCCAACACCAAAGGCAATGACAACATTATCTCCAACGGCTCCATCGTGGCCGTTGCCGACGGCCAGTGTGCCATGATCGTGGAGCAGGGCAAGGTCGTGGATATGTGCGCCGAGCCGGGTGAGTACACCTACGATACCGGCAGCGCGCCGACGCTGTTCAGCGGCGATCTGTCCGAATCCATCGGCGCAGTGTTCCAGAACATCGGCAAGCGCTTTACCTTCGGCGGCGAGGCCCCGATGGATCAGCGCATCTATTACTTCAACACCAAGGAGCTGGTGGGCAACAAATACGGCACCCCCAGCCCGGTTCCCTTCCGCGTGGTCGACCAGCGCGCCGGCATCGACATCGACATTGCCATCCGCTGCTTCGGTGAGTACAGCTACCGCATCACCAACCCCATTTTGTTCTACACCAATGTCTGCGGCAATGTGGAAGAAGGCTACACCCGCGATGAAATCGACGGGCAGCTGAAATCCGAGCTGATGACCGCCCTGCAGCCCGCCTTTGCCAAGATCAGCGATATGGGCATCCGCTATTCCGCACTGCCCGGCCATACGATGGAGCTTGCCGAGGCCCTCAACGATGTACTGAGCGCCAAGTGGGGCAAGCTGCGCGGCATTGAGATCGTATCCTTCGGTGTTTCCAGCGTGAAGGCCAGCGAGGAAGACGAGCAGATGCTCAAGGAAATGCAGCGCAACGCAGCCTTTATGGACCCGACCCGCGCCGCTGCGCATCTTGTGGGCGCACAGGCCAGTGCCATGCAGACCGCAGCCGGCAATCAGGGCGCAGGCCCCGCCATGGCCTTTATGGGCATGAATATGGCCGGTGCGGCGGGCGGTATGAACGCACAGGGGCTGTACCAGATGGGCGCCCAGCAGCAGGCCACCGCACAGCCCGCCCCGGCCCCGGCAGCCGCTCCCGCAGGCTGGACCTGCAGCTGCGGCCAGACCGGCAACACCGGCAAATTCTGCGCCAACTGCGGCAGCCCCAAGCCTGCCCCGGCACCCGCAGCCGACAGCTGGGTATGCAGCTGCGGCACCTCCAACACCGGTAAGTTCTGCTGCAACTGCGGCAACCCCAAGCCAGCACCGGCCCCCGCCAAGTGCAGCCAGTGTGGTTGGACCCCGGTTGACCCGGCCCATCCGCCCAAGTTCTGCCCGGAGTGCGGTAAGCCGTTTGGCCAGTGATGCGCAAAAAAATTGCTGCGGTGCTTTGCGCCGCAGCCGCTTTTCTGACAATGTCCGGCTGTAAAAAAGCACCGCCCGGCACACTGACTGGTATCAGCATCAGTTATTCCGGGATGTGCTATGACGACACCTATGGGTTCAGCATAAGAAACGACCCGGCTGACGGCTGCCTTTTCAGCTGTAATTACAAGGATGATGAATGGGTGGAGCTGGAAAATATCCCTGTTGAGGACACCCAATGGCAAGAAGCCCTGGCTCTGGCAGAAAAGCTGGGGCTGGAAAGCCTGCCGGACGAAAAGAAAAATTCTTCCGGCTTATTTATCACCGATGAAACGTTAGATAGCGTTTGCCTGATTTACAAGGCCCCGGATGACGAGACCATCTACCGTTATCTGGATGCCGATGGCAATACGCGCAGCGCCCTGCGTGATTTTTTTGAGGATCTGGCAGGGCAGCTGCAAACCGAAGGAAAGAGAGGTGACGCATAATGGCAACGCAGCTTACCAACTACCAATGCCCTGCCTGTACCGGTCCGCTTCACTTTGACGGTGCCAGCGGAAAGCTGGTGTGTGACTTCTGCGGCAGCAGCTACGATACTGCTGAGATCGAAGCGCTCTATGCTGAAAAAGAAGCCGCTGCCGAAACCGCGGCACAGAATAAACAAGCACCGCCGCCAGACTCCGTCTGGAGCGAAAACGAGGCCGCCGGACTGCGCAGCTATTCCTGCCCGTCCTGCGGCGCAGAGCTGATCTGTGACGAGACGACCGCCGCGACAAGCTGCCCGTACTGCGGCAATCCAACGGTCATCGCGGGGCAGTTCAGCGGCATGCAGCGGCCTGAGCTTGTCCTGCCGTTTGTGCTGGATAAGAACGCCGCCAAGGCCGCACTGAAAAAATACTATCGCGGGAAGAGATTCCTGCCCAATGCCTTCTCTTCGCAGAATCATATCGAGGAGATCAAGGGCGTGTATGTCCCGTTCTGGCTGTTCGATGCCAACGCCTCCGGTTCGGGCCAATATGAAGCCACGACCAGCTCCAGGCACCGCAACGGCGATTATGTCATCACCACGACCCGCCACTACGATGTCCGCCGCGCGGGTACTACGCAGTTCATGGGCGTGCCGGTGGACGGCTCGACCAAGATGCCCAACGGCCACATGGATGCCATCGAGCCTTATGACTACCGCGCCTTCCAGCCCTTCTCGACCGCGTACCTGCCGGGCTATATGG
>ERZ773239.2393-NODE-2393-length-10956-cov-3.816164_pt1 | contig 10956 bp, 8 predicted proteins | sample MGYA00580521_ERZ773239 | MGnify/ENA primary metagenome ERZ773239 (study PRJEB29015, sample SAMEA2737801) | human gut metagenome | biome: human gut; feature: human-associated habitat; material: faeces | place: China | collected 2012 ... | reverse complement strand
TGGTGCAGTCGGGCGGCTTGAGCTACGGCGCGGCTAATGGTGGCTTGGCATATCCGCTGCAGTATGGCGTGGCGTCGGATGGTGCGACGGTGATGCGCTTGCCGAATCAGGGCACTAGCCGCGCATATCCGACCTACACCTTGTGCGGAGAATGGCCTGATGGCTGCACGCTCCGCTTGGCGTGCGACGGGCGTAATTCCACCATCGCCTATTCGCGCGCCATCCACACCGGCACACCAGTATTGCTGGACACCCGCTCCCGCACCGCCACCATGGGCGGCGTGGACGTGACCAGCGGATTATCACAGCGCGGGTGGATGACGATACCGGCCGGCAAGAGTCTGACGGTCAATCTCGCCACCGCAGGCAGCGGGTGGGTCAGCTGCTCAAGCCATGACACCTACATTTAAACGTTTTTCCGATTCGGAGGTGCAACACTTATGACCACGGCTTTAGGCATTCGTCCCGACGCGAAATTGCAGGGCGTCAGCCCTCAGGTGCATCGGCATATCATCAGCGCCCAGTGGGCCAGTGACGGCATCATTCAGGGGCTTACCGTGACCGGAGGCACAGGGCTCACCTACACGGTGAGCGCCGGTACCGCATTGATTCAGCCTGACGGCCAGAAGGGCGAGGCGGTGCTCGCTTATTGGCCGGGCGGCGCCACTCCCGCAGTCGCCGCCGGTAACGCCGGATTGAGCCGATACGACGTGATTTGGCTCCGCGCCCACGACCTCGACAAGGGAGACGCGGACAATCAGGTGGTGCTCGGCGTCACTCAGGGCACGCCGGCCGCTGACCCAGACGTGCCGCTCGACCAGGTGCCGTCCGATGTGGTGCGTTTGGCGGCCATGCTCGTGCCCGCCGGCATGACACAAACCAAATCGTGCAGTACGGATGGCGCGGAACGCTACGCCATGCCCTACGGCGCGAGCAAGGGTCTCATTGCGCGTAACGTCCGAAACTACGAGGGTCCCGCAAACATGGGCGACGGTGGGAAGGACTATTTCGAGCAGGACACCAGCTTTTATCTGCCGACCGACAGGCTGGTGGAGCTCAGGTACACGGCCACGGCGGCCGCCTGCCGACACGACAATCCCAAGAAGCCCACCGAGGACGCCACACAGATGGCCTGCTGGTATGTCGGCTTTCAGGTCGACGGGCATGACGTCTCCGGTGGCGGCGGCCAATTCCAAGTGTCCCGCGCGTGGCAGCAGGTGCATTTGAATGCGCTGGTCGAATTGCATGCCGGATGGCATACCGTGCGCACCCGCAACCATCGCGTCACGTGGGGCGAGAACGTCTATTTCATCTGTCACGGCGACGGCAAGGAGAATTACCCCGGCCGCACGCTCGAGGTGTGGGACCGTGGCGTGAACGTCGGCTAAGGAGGCGCACTCATGGCTTGGCGCGCGTATATCGTGGATACGATCAGCGGACAGCTCTTGTGTCCAATCGACTTGCCGAATTTCAGCTGGTCGGTCAGTGTGGCCGACTCATCGCTTTCCACCACGAAATCCAAGGGTGTGGGACAGGACGAGGTGAGCGGTCTCAAGGTGCCATGGACCGCGGTGCCGGCCAATTCGCCAGGCGAACGCTCACGACTCCTCGCGCCAGACCGGCGCAGCGTCGCACTCTGCTGGACGAGTCCGCTCGATTCGGAGGATGCCATCGGCACACCAATATTGTGCGGCCTCATCGGACAACGCAAGGACGGGCCACTCGACACCGACTTCAGCCTGACGAGCATTTACGGGCTCTTGGGCGACCGGTATCTGGTGCGCGAGGGAGTCTACGGCACTGCCAATGGCAGCACCAGCACCGACGTCATCAACTTCAACAATCTCTCGCTCCGCGCCATCGCGGCAGAGGCGGGCTGGATGTGCACCAATGCCAAGCCGGGCGGCGGCCTGCCCATCGACTGGCACTACAGGGGCGAAAAAGGCTCGCACCAGCGCGAATATGACAGCTGGGACATCCAGAATCTCAAATGCTCCGACGTGTGGGACAAGATCGCCAACGTCGAAAACGGGCCCGACCTGCAATTGCGTCCGAAACTCTCCGGCGACACCATCCGCTTCGACTTCCTCGCCGGGAGTGACGCGGATCCGAATATCGCGCAGGACACTATCCTCGAGCTTTCCAGCAGCCCGTATGGCGGCACCTTGGAAAACATGACCATCGACCACTTGGGCGCCGTGTACCGTGTCTACGCGTCCGGCTCTGGCACGGACAAGGCGCAGCTCTGCCACCTGTCCGAAGACCTGAGCCTCGTCAACGGCAATCATGAGCCATTCCCGCTCCGTGAGATGACCTACAGCGACACGGACGCCTCCGCCGCGAACCTGCTGCGCCAGCATGCAGGCGGCGTCCTTGCCGCGAATCACGCGCCGCTCATGCAGATCAAAGGCGAATTGCACGCCAATGACGTGAGCGTGGACGGCACGCCATTGCATCCACTCGGGAGCTTTTGGCCGGGCGAGACCATGCGTCTCGACATCCAAGGCTTCCCATCGCTTTCCGACGGCGTCTACGAGTGCCGTCTCATGCAGATGAGCGGCGACCAATCGGACAAAGTGAGCTTGATTTTCGACGCCATGGAGGATCCCATGGCCTGAATTTTTCGGAGGTACGCATGGCTTCTCATGTCGAATTGAATCCCGATGATAATGTCCTCGGCCTGAGCCTTGGGATGAAGGCCATGAGATTGGCCTTGACTCAGAAGACGCACAAGGTCGGCACCGTGCGCATCCCTACAGGCGGTAACACAGACGTCATCATCGGCGATGGCGCGCAGGACGGCGCGAACCGCATCGACCGGGACGGCAACCAGTTGCCGTTGGTGGACACGAGCGGAATCGACAAGGCGGCGCAGGACGCACGGAAGGCCGCCGATGACGCCGCCGCGAAGGCGGATGAGGCGATCAAGCAGGGCGAACAGATCCGTCAGGACGCCCAGGCGGGCATCGATGATGCGCGCAAACAGGCGCAGGATGCCGCAGACAAAGCCGACAAGGCGCGCTCCGACCTGCAAGCGGAGATGGATGCGAACAAGCAGGCCGCCGACAATGCGATCGCTAACGTGGACAAGAAGGCGGATAAGGCGCAGTCCGACTTGGAGGCGCAGACGGCTGCTCTCAAATCCAGCATCGCCAACGTGGATGCGAAGGCGGAGCAGGTCAAGGCCGATGCGAGCAAAATCTCGCAGAGGGTGGATGCTGACAAGGCCGCCTTGGACAAGAGCATCGCCAGTGTGGATGCGAAGGCTCAGGCCGCGAGCGACAAGGGCGACCAGCTGGCCGGGCAGATCAGTGACGTGACCACGACCGTCAACGGGCACACGACGAAGCTGGGCGAATTGTCCACGCGTATCGAGGGTGTCGCTTCGGATGGCCAGACCACGGTCAAGAGCCTGACCTCTTTGCAGCAGACCGTGACCGGCCTCAGCTCGACGGTATCGCAGAATACGAAGACCGCTTCGGATGCCATGAGCAAGGTGTCGCAGGTGGAGCAGACCGCCAACGGCATCAGCGCGAACCTGAGCAAGAATTACACCACCACCGCCGATGCCGATGAAAAGTATGCCGCGAAGACGGAGCTTAAGGCCACCGCCGACGGCTTGCAGGCGAATATCACGAGGTCGCAGCAGACCGCCGATGGTGCCGTGACTGCGGCTTCCAAGGCGCAGGCCACGGCGGACGGTTTCGGCGCGACCCTGTCCAAGGACTACCAGACCACTGCCGCGAGCGACGAGAAGTATTCGACGAAGGCGGATTTGAAGGCCACGAGTGATTCCATATCCTCGTCACTGTCATCGGTCAAACAGACGGCGGATGGCGCCGTGACCGCCGCGTCGAAGGCTCAGCAGACCGCGGATGCCGTGACTCTGAATCTGTCCAAGAACTACCAGACGAAGGCTCAGAACGATGCGGTGTATGCGACGAAGACGAGCCTGAAGGTCACTTCGGACTCTCTAAGCGCCAGTATTTCGTCTACTGCGAAGACCGCACAGAGTGCCGTCGATAAGGCGACGAATCTCGAAGCGAATCTCAACGGGTTCAAGACGACTGTCAGCCAGACGTATACCACTAAGACGGATTTCGACTCGTTGCAGATCGGCGGGACGAACCTCTGCCCGAAATCAAACCCATACAACATCAGCCTGTCCAATGCGAGCAAGGATTCGTCCGGCGTGATAACCGGCACGGTTCCGACCAACGCGAACGCCACGTGGGGCGCGAGTGTCACTCCGGGATACGCCACCCATCTGAAGACACCGTATGGCCGCCAGTGCGTCATCTCGTTCGACGTGTGGAGCGAAATCGCCGCCACGGTCGTCGTAGACATAAACAACATGCCGGAATCCGTAGCCGCGTGGAACGGCAACGACAACGATGGCTGGCGAGGAGGGGTGCAGCCTACTACTACTACTAATGGCGCCTTCGCCTGCTCCATCCCCGCGAAACAGTGGATACGACTGTGGGTAACCTACAGCAACACCAGTGCGAAGAACACCGGCAAGGTCGATATCTTCGACCAGTCTCACATCGGACTGCGACCGGCATCCGCCGCGTATCAGGTCAAGTTCAAGGATTTCAAGTTCGAGCTTGGCTCCCGGCCGACCGAATACAGTCCTTGCCCGTCCGACCTCCAGTCGGCCGGAGACTATGCGACCAAGTCGGAATTGTCGCAGACGGCTGATGGCATCAAGGCTCAGGTGTCGGAGGCGTCGAAGACCGCCAGTGGCGCGATGAGCAAGGCGACCACGCTTGAGCAGACGGCGAATAGCCTGTCCAGCACGATTACCGCTCAGGGCAAGACCTTGGAAGCCACGACCAAGACGGCGAATACGGCGAAGGCCACCGCCGACTCGAACACGACCGCCATCAGTCAGGTGAAAAGCACGGCTGATGGCACGGTGACTCGCATCAGCAATCTGGAGCAGAATCTCGATGGCTTCAAAACCACTGTGGCGAAGACCTACCAGGACAAGGCCGGAATGTCGAATTACGCGACGAATTCCGCGCTCAAGCAGACCTCCGACACTATCACCTCACAAGTCTCGGAAGTATCCAAGACCGCGTCCGGCGCGATGAGCAAGGTTACGAGCCTCGAACAGACCGCCAATGGTCTTAGCACGAAGATTACGGAGCAAGGCAAGACCTTGGACGCGACCGTCAAGACCGCGAACGAGGCCAAATCGACGGCTGATAGCAACAAGACCGCCATCTCGCAGGTGAGTACCACCGCCAACAACGCTCTCTCCAAGACATCTTCCTTGGAGCAGAATCTGAGTGGTTTCAAGACCAGCGTGGCCAACACCTACACCACCAAAGCGGATTTCAACAATCTGACCATTGGTGGTACGAATCTGCTTCTCAATACGAGCGGCGTGTTCGTCGGTCATCCGTCCACGTCGGGTGTGAACGCGAATGCGGGATGGCTGCCGCGTCTGGTCGATGGTCTCACATATTCGACGTTGTCTGCCGGAACGTATCAGTTGCGGTTTGAGGTGATGACGGATACGGAGGTCGGCAGTTACACCGTCCAATGGGCGGACACTCCATGGGACATCTCCTCGTTCTCCTTGTCGAAGGGCGTGTGGAAGACCCTCACCTATACCATCGTCAAGCCCGATGGTGCGACCGGCAAGGCGCGTGGATTCATGCTCAGAACCGATAACGTGCCCACATCGGCGACCATCCGCGTCAGGCGCGCGAAGCTTGAGAGGGGGTCGAGGCCGACTGATTGGAGTCCCGCCCCGCAGGATTCGCAGGCCGCCGGAGACTATGCGACCAACAGCAGTTTGACGCAGACGGCGAACCAGATCCGCGGCGAAGTGTCGGAGAAATACCAGTCCAAGAACGGCATGTCCTCCTATGCCACCACCAGCGCCCTGACGCAGAAGGCCGACGAAATCACAGGCAAGGTGGCGGAGGTCGCCAAGACCGCTTCCGGGGCGATGGGCAAGGCGTCCTCGGTGGAGCAGACGGCCAGCGCGTTGTCCTCGAAACTGTCGGAGACCGTGAGGACGTTGGATTCGACCGTGCAGACCGTCAACACGGTGAAATCCACGGCTGACTCGAACAGGGCCACGTTGACGCAGGTCGCGAAGACCGCCTCCGACGCGTCGAGCCGGGCGAGCAGCGTGGAACAGAATCTAAATGGTTTCAAGACGACTGTAAGTCAGACGTATGGCCGTGGTTCGAACCTGTGGGTCAATCCGACGTTTGACCCGGACAAGCCACAGATCACTTCTCTGGTGGATAACGTCACTGCTCCGAATGGGAGTGGAGTTAACCTGCTCGCAAGCCGTGACCATTACAATGGCGCCACCAGTTTTCCTGTGGTACCGGGCCACACGTATGTGATCACCGCTCATGCCAAGAAGATCAAGGGCGACATATCACTAATAGCTGGTATCTGGTACACCGCACAGACCAGCGGAAACGCCTGGGACAGCATTGTACATGCGGAATCGACGTCAAACCTGAGCGATGGATGGATGGCCGCGACATGGCGTTTCACCTGTCCGAACAGCAAATCCAGAGGATGCGTGTACTTCCAGATCGACCAGTGGCATAATAGCCTAACTACTCAGTGGTATGTGGCGAACGTCGTATGCGTCGATGTCACCGGCCTTCAACCCGCAGGCGATTACGCTACTAAATCCTATGTCAATCAGAATGCCAAAACCATCGCACTTGGTGTTGTCGAGAACTATAAAGGTTCCGATGGTTCCGGTCTGGCCACGAAATCCGATATCACCGCGAGCAATAAGAGCATCACGAGCACCGTCGCAAGCACTTACGCCACCAAGAGCGGCGTCACGCAGGAGATCTCGTCGAAGATCACCCAGAACAACAACAGTCTGGACGTGAAGTTCGCAACCAAGAACGAGACCAAGACCGCGCAGGCCACGGCGAACGCAGCCAAGTCCGACGCTTCCGACGCCCAGTCGCGCGTCGGCACGCTGGAGGACTGCATCAGCCTCACTTCCGCGGGAGTGCGCGCCGGCCACCAGAAAAACGGCGTGTTCAACGGCGTGAGCGCCCTCGTGAACACTGACGGCAGTTTCGACCTGCTCGACGCTTCTGGCAATCTCCTGACGCGCATCAATCAGCATCGATTCCAGGTGACTGGTGATGACGGCACCGGCGGTGGCTATTTGTCGCTTTCGCAGGATGGCATCAACATCACCGTTCAACCCACCGCCGACACGTCGAAGACCTACCACATCCAGGTGGGCAAGTCCGGCGTCGGCATCACCGCTCCGGACGGGTCGAGCATCCAATGCTCGACTTCGGGTGGGTTGAACATCGAGACCGTGAAATACGGCAAGATCTCCATCGGCGCCGGCGGCCTGCAGTTCACCAACGACCAGGGCTGGGGATTGAGATTATCCGCCGCGGGTTGGAGCCTGAAATGGGCAGGGAACCATACGCTCGCCACCGGACCGGCCGCGGGCAAGCTTTACATCGACGGCCGCGAAATCGTGACCAAATAACACAAGGAGGAAAAATGACCGATGAAACCACCGCTACCAATGCCGCCGCTGCCGACGTGCAGGACGGCATCCTCGACCTGCGCCCACCCAAGAGTGGCATCGTCTACCAGCTTTTGCGCTTGGGCCTGACATTCGACCACAAGGACGCTGACGGCGAGACATGGACTGACTATCAGCGTGGCGTCACCGCGACCTTCACGGACCGGCAGGCCACCGAGGCCACCATCGCGGACATGGACACCAAGGACAGCGTGGCCATCACCGCCACCAAGCTCGCACAAGTCACCACGATCAAAACATGGCGCTCGGATGGGGCCGAAGACTGATGTTCCCGCCAGACCTCTTCTCCAGCTCGGAATTCTGGACGGCCGTGATCGTCGCATTGATCGGCGGCGGCGGGCTTGGCGCCATCATCGGCGCCATCTCGTCCCGTCGCAAGGATACGGCGCAGATCGCCGCCCAAGCATGCGACATTCTGACCGACAGCGTCATCAAGCCCCTGCGCGAGCAGGTGGAATCGCAGGAGGAGCAGATCCAGCATCTGGAATCACAGCAGCGGAAATATTTCGCCCTAGCGGCCTACACCCGCTCGCTTTTCCACTGGCTCCAGACCTTCTGCGAGATCATCGAGCCTGGTTTCCTGGCGAATCATCCGAAGCCCCATCTGCCCGACGAATTGCGGGCCGACATCGCACCCGAAACATTAGAGGAGCGATGACGGTCATCTTCATCCTGCTGCTCTGCGTGCTCATCCTCGTATTCAACCATGGCGCGCACATGCGCTGACAATCATCATTTTCAAGGCCATCTCATCGGAGGTGGCCTTTCCTTATGTCTAAAGGAGGCAAATCATGGCAGACCATGCCACCAAAAACACCACAACCAGTAATCTGCCTGGTCTGACCGGCGAGCGTGTCAAGGCGGGAGCGACCATCGTGGTTACGCTCTACGCCCTTGTCAACGCGGGCCTGTCCTTGGCCGGCATCAATCCGCTGCCATTCACCAACGAACAGGTCAGCGCGTCAATCTTCGGTGTCATCGGCATCGCCGGCACCATTTATTCCTGGTGGAAGAATCAGAACATCACCAGCGCTTCCCTTGCTGGCCAGCAGCTCGTGGACGCCCTGAAGAAGGAGGGCGTGGTCAACGGCATCAGCGCCGCGAAGAACGCCGCGTTGAGCGCGGCGGCAGCCGTAGCCAAGACCACGCCGAAGACTGCCGCCGAATCAGCCGAATCGACGGACACGGACAACACCGTGGCAGACTCCGATCTTGTGCCGGGCGGTAATCTCTGATGACCGGCGCAGGATTCGCACTATGGCGCGGCAGTCCGAACCACTACGCTGGGCGCAACGGGCTGCACGTGGACCACATCACCCTGCATATCATGGTCGGCCGATTGACCGGCACGGACTCGTGCTTCATACGCTCCAGCTTCCAAGCCGCCAGCCATTACGGCGTCGGCGGCGACGGCAGCGTCTACCAGTGGGTGGACGAGGCGAACGGCTCATGGGCCGACGCCAACTGGCAATCCGATTGCAGCGGCATCACCATCGAGCACGAGGGCGGCATGGGCGGGATCCCCGTCACCGACGCGGAGGTCGAAGCCAGCGCCAGACTGTGCGCCGACATCGCCCGCCGATACGGCTGGAAGACCCTCTGGCACGACGCCAGCGGCAACCGGCACGGCAACATCGTCCTGCACCGCGAGGTGCCGGGCACGGACCACTACGGGTGTCCCGACAGGTGCGTCAACGCGCTGCCGGTGGACCGGATCATCAAAAGAGCGAACGAATTATTGGGAGGAGACGACATGTCGGCAGAAGACGTGTGGAATTTTCGACAGAATGGTGTCCTGATGCGTGACCGCCTGCAGGGCACGGACGCGGCCGCGAACGCCACGAAGAAGGAGCTTTTCAGGCTTTCGCAGTGGGACAGGAACACGCACGCCTCGGCCTTGGGCAATCTCGTGGTCGAGCAGCCGGTGCAGGGCGGCGCCAAATTAGGGGATCGTGTGGCCGGCATCGATGCGAAGACCAGCCAATTGGTCACGCAGGTGGCCGCCCTGACCGAGGCGGTCAAGACCCTCGCCGAAAGCAAGGGCGCCGACCCGGACCAGATCGCGCAGGCCGTGGAGAACGCGGTGAAGGCCAAGCTCGACAAGCTCAGGATCACCGTCACCGACGGTTCCGACGAAAAATAAGCGTTGCGTTAAAGACAAGTGCAACGTTTTAGAGTCCTAACATGTGAAAGGATTGATTCTTACACTTATCCTTTCAAATGTTAGAAATGAAAGAATCTTGCCCCTCTCTCAGCTGATGCTGGGGGAGGGGCGTTTTCTTCATTCCGCATACATTCCGCATACAAACCGCATACAAAGACCGTCACGTTGCGTTCATACAGTCATAACCAGTCACAACTTGCAGGATGGCGAAAGCGTTGAAATACCAATGTTTCCCAATCTCCAAACATTCTGTCAAACCAAACCTAGAAACCACCAGATATAACAGAATGTCGCAGGTTCAAATCCTGTCAGCCCGACCATAAACCCCGGAATACCAACGTTTTCAAGGTGTTGGCGTTCCGGGGTTTTGTCGTGTCGGACACGATTGGACACGATGACCTCGATGGTCGTGTATCTATCGTGTCCCGAGCGTCGCGCGCACGGCCGTTTCGACGGCGCTCGCCACCTCTTCCAGACGCTCGGGCCACAACGCCGCGTAGGTGTCCAATGTGATGGTCGCCGACGAATGCCCCAGCTGGCGCTGCAGCGTCTTCACGTCGGCACCGGCCGCGATGGCGATGCTCGCGTACGTGTGCCGCAGCGAGTGTATCGTCACACCCTCGTCCTCCATACCGGCGTCCCTCAACGCCTTGTACCAAACCCTGGTGCGCCAGTTGTGCAGCCAGATCGGGCCTTCGCGCGCGGCACGGAACAGCCACGCGTCATCCGGCTGACCGGCGGTGAGCGGGCGGAGAAGATCCATGACGGACGCGGGAGCCGCCGCCCACCGTGGCTTGCCGTTCTTCGGCGGCCCTATCATTTGTCCGCCTTTGCCGTCGTCGGTCCATGTGCGCGCGACCCTCACCCTGGAACGCGCCCAATCCACGTCGCCGACACGCAAGGCGAGGGCCTCACCTACGCGCAGACCGGTGTAGGCGAGGAAGCGCACCAACGTCGCATCCACCGTGCCGGCCACCTTCTCGCGTTCGTCGGCCAACAGCTCGACCTCACGGATGCTCAGATACACCTTGTCGTCGTCCGAATCCACGATCTTGGTGTGGTGACCTTCTCTATCGGATTCTCGACGATCCACCGCTGGTCGTGCGCGTACTCCAGCACGCCGCCCATGACGACCTTGACGATGTTGCGGATGCTGCGCGGACGCAGCGGACGCGGAGACCTGCCATCGGGCAGTTCGGCGGGATAGTCGCCCGTCGTCAACCCC
>ERZ773239.2377-NODE-2377-length-11049-cov-3.712025_pt1 | contig 11049 bp, 16 predicted proteins | sample MGYA00580521_ERZ773239 | MGnify/ENA primary metagenome ERZ773239 (study PRJEB29015, sample SAMEA2737801) | human gut metagenome | biome: human gut; feature: human-associated habitat; material: faeces | place: China | collected 2012 ... | reverse complement strand
AGAACAGTCATTCCGATGAAGGGGAGGGTGGGAAAGAATACTGCGTGAACGCAAAAACACAGTATGTCATCTTAAAACAATATCTTTAAAAAGTTTTTCAGAAGAAATGCTTACCAATATCCTAATAATTATTACTTTTGATAACATAATACAACGATATGGAAAAGAAAAAGATTACAATAGAGGTAGAACCAGCTACAGCCGTAGCTACCGTCGGTTTATTGCGTGGGATATTTCCCAGTATCATCGAACAACTGGAAAGGCAAGCCGCAACAAACGGCAGCCCCTTAAAATTCAATAAAGTAGAAAATATGCAAGAAGTATTGGATGAGATTTATGAAAAGTGCATTGCCGAAACGAACCTCCGGGAGTTTGCCCAGGCGCACTTAAATAGTGACGGATTACCTAACTGATACAGAAATACGGAATCTGCCAGCCATCCTTATTCCAAATAACAAATGGTACAGAATTACACACCTGTCATGTGGGATGACAAAGCATTTGCCTTTGTCCCCTACGAAGCATTCAGTGATTTGCCACATTATCCCAAAGAAAAATGTGAGCAAATTTGCAAAGAGCTGAACAGCCTTATAAGACTATGTACTTATAGGCCGAAAAAGGAAGATATTTATTTTCATCCGGTAAGTTATGTATGTCGTTCCGGAGGTTTCATAGTTACGGATAATCAGGCATCCTTTGAGAAATGCCCCTATCCTGCTTGCGCAGACCGTCATAGCTGCCAAAAAATATGTGATTTGATGAACCGTATCATTGAAGAGTCTTAATTATATAAAATACCATGGAACATCCAAACTCCAAATGCAGAATAGCACAAGCTGAATATTTAAGTCGGCTACCTGAAGAAGAACGGGAAAATAAGGCCAGAGATATTAGAATCGGAAACGCCAGCTATATTTACCACCAACAAGCGGTTCCAATCCAAGAAAACAGATTGATAATGTATTATAAAGAGTGGTTGGAAGGTCTTCCTCCCAACATTTCACGCCATATGAGAATGCTTGGATTTGAAGCATGTAAGACAATGATTCCGTTTACGAGATATGTGAACGAAAGAAACGATATTGGTATGCGTGACTGGATGCAAGAGCATCTTTCACCGAGTGACTTCAACTATTGGCAGGAACTTTCGAAAAAAGCAGGTTCGCCAACATTTTAATCCCATCCCGTTCAATACGCTGCCTGAAGAATAAAAGGTGCGTATTAAACGAGAATATTTTTTAGCGTTTAGTCATCTCTTCCCGCACCAGTTCCGTTTCTGTCGGGGAGAGTTTCGGCAATTTGACAGTTGCCGGACTTTCTAACTGGTAAGCCTTCACCTCATTGATAAGCAGCTGCCAGTCAAAAAGAAATTCTTCGGAACAACCATGTTTACGATAAATTTCTTTTGCTGCTTCCAAAATCTCAGGAGCGCAAAAATCGTCTCCCTGAAAGACAACTGCCGGACGATCATTATTGATACAGTCTCTCAATAATCGTAACTGATCTTTCATTGTGTTTACCTATTATGCGTTCTGTTGTTTTACCATTTTCAAAAATTCGTCAGACGGTTTAAATGCCGGTATGTTATGAGCCGGAATAATCATAGTAGTATTCTTAGAGATATTCCGAGCTGTCTTTTGCGCTCTCTTCTTCACTATGAAACTACCGAATCCACGAAGATAGACATTTTCCTCCTTACCCAACGAAGTCTTTACCTCGTTCATGAATCCTTCCAAAACAGCAAGCACCGCTTTGCCGTCGATGCCGGTTCTGGCAGATATTTCCTTTATAATTTGAAAATTAGCGTGCAAAGATAATTAATCCAATGGATTATTTAAAGTCTGGCATCCGCAGCAAGCCCTGCCTTCGCCCAATGAAGTGTTAAATTGTTGCGTATGGGTCAAGTTCCTTAATCCGCTTACACAAATAATCAAAGCGTTTCTTGGTAAGCGGTGTGAGTGTATCGAGGTTCTTGCCATCGAAATTCTCTCCGAAAATAAGGTCGTCCACTCCTATGCCGTGATTGTAATTCTCGCGCACGCAATCACGCAGAATCCAAAGGTTATGCAGGTTCACCCAGTCGGCTGTAATGTTTCTGATTTTACTGAACAGCAGCGCAGCAGTGTAAAGGTAGTGTCCGCAATGGTTGTAGTCATGCAACACCAGCTTGCCCTGGTAATAGATGTCGAAATCCTTGTTTTCTTCATCTTCCTTTGTATCGCAGTAGAAGAATGGAATGTCTTTCAGACCGTCCCAATTAATATAAGTAGTTGGCTTCATAATATCTTTTTTGAATACGCTACATAACCTGTTATTTGCACACTTTCCATTATTCACAGAACATTTGATGAAACACTTCCTTCAGTCTTTTTATCTCACTGAAATTCAAATCTCCAATCTTTCTTTTCAGCCGGCTTTTGTCCACCGTGCGAATCTGATCCGTGGCTATCTCCCCATCACGCCCGGCTACAGAACACAGAACCCGGTAAGGATAGTTCCTTATGGTGGAGGTTATCGGAGCAATGACTACTATTGTAAGGTACATATTCAAATCTGAAGGAGTTACAACAACACATGGCCGTGTCTTTGCCATTTCACCCCCACGGGTAGGGTCTAACTCTACCCAATACACTCCATACTGTTCTACCATGTCCAATCCTCAAACTTTTCATCCTCAAACACATCAGGGATAAGCAACTCATCATCCCCATTCTCATGGGCACGTTTGGCAGCTTCCGCCCATCCCTGCCGTGGTTGTGCCTTTATCACAATATTGTTCCCGTCCAAAGAAATGCTCACAGCCGATTTCAAGGACAAACGCAACTGTTTCAATATCTCGGAAGGAAGTATTATCCCCTTGCTGTTTCCAATCTGAATAATGTTTGTTACCATAATGTTATAACTTTAAAATTGATTATCACAACACAAATATAGACAAAGTTATAACAATACCAAAAGAAAAGCCAACTTTTTTCCATTTTCACCGATAACCCGGCCAACGGCTGCACTCGTCGGGAGGCTAGTGCCCCCCTTGCCGTGCGGCGCTCCCCGACCTATGATTCTTATCATGTCTTGTGTCCTTTTCTCCGCTTCTAACAAACAAATCTGCATAAAATATAGATTTGCGTTTCCATTTGAATTTTAGTTATTTGATACCCTAACTATGAATAGCAAACAGATAACTGATTTTTAAAACAGCAGAATGTTTCTGTTTTATTAAAATAAAAAGGGAACAAATTTTTAAGGTAATACTTACGGAAAAAACAGACTTTATAACGTTTCTTTTTCGTACATTTGCAACAATATAATAAAAGCGAAACATATAATGGAGAAGCAAGGAGAAATCATACTATACCAACCGGATGAAGCTGTAAGGTTGGAAGTACGTTTAGAAGATGAAACCGTTTGGCTCACACAAGCGCAGATAGCAGAACTTTTTCAACGTGACAGAACCGTTATTACCAAACATATAAATAATGTTTTTAAGGAAAAGGAATTGGAAGAGAAAAGCAATGTGCATTTTTTGCACATTGCTAATTCCGATAAGCCTGTCAAGTTCTTTAGTCTAGACGTAATAATTTCAGTTGGATACAGAGTTAAAAGCGTAAGAGGTACGCAATTCAGGCAATGGGCAAATAAAATTTTAAAAGAATATTTATTGAAAGGTTATTCTATAAACCAACGGCTCAATGACATGGAATATAGAATGAACAATAGATTCTTCCAAATAGAGAAAACCATTGCTGAACATGATGCAAAGATAGACTTCTTTGTACGCACCTCATTGCCTCCGGTGGAAGGTATATTCTTTGACGGTCAGATATTCGATGCGTATAAGTTTGCTACAGATTTAATAAAGTCTGCCAAATGCTCACTTGTGCTTATCGACAACTATGTAGATGAATCCGTGTTACTCATGTTGAGCAAACGAAACAGTGGAGTATCAGCTACTATTTATACACAAAATAAACGCACAGCTCCAACTTGATTTAAACAAACACAATGACCAATATCCTCCCATTGAAGCTAGAACCTACAAAAGTAGTCATGACCGCTTCTTAATCATTGATAATACGGAAGTATATCATATTGGGGCATCGCTAAAGGATTTGGGCAAGAAAATGTTTGCTTTCTCCAAACTGGAACTTCCTGCCCATACGATAATTGATGTATTATGAAATAAGCTAATCACCCATGCGAGAAGCGGAAGAGAATATAAAATTCAAGATGGAAATTGACGTATTGGTTCCCATTCCACGTACTGTCACCCGTGATTTCACCAGTTTGAAGCACCTGCGTCAATGGCAGAAACGGAATGACATCGACGGTTCTCTTTACTGTTTTGCACACCGGGAATACCTGCTCAACGAAAAGGGAGAATGGGAACAATTTACCGTTATCGGCAAACAGGTAGTGACTATCGGAGAACTGGAAAGGCTTCTTTTGGCAATGAAGCAAAAGGGGTTCAACCAATACAGCCGTGAGGAATATGAAGAATTAATGTCTTCATATTTGAAAAAGTGAAGAATTAAAACCTTCATTACACATTTAAATACGAAAACAGGATGAAAATAGGATATGCCCGTGTTTCCACCAAGGAACAACATCTGGATATGCAACTGGAAGCGTTGAAGGCTGCCGGATGCGAGAAAATCTTCTCTGAGAAAATGACCGGACGTCAACAAAACCGCCCGGAACTGGATGCCTGCCTGAGCTTTCTCCGGGAAGGCGACACACTTGTCGTATATAAGCTGGACCGGCTTGGCCGTTCGCTGAAGAATATCCTTACGCTATTGGAAGATTTCAAGAATAGGGGCATCCAATTCACCTCACTGCAAGACAACATCAGTACGGAAGGCGCAATCGGCCAACTGATGAACAACATTCTCGGTGCTTTCGCTCAGTTTGAAAGAGACCTTATCTATGAGAGAACCCAAGAAGGCAGAAGAATCGCCAAGGAAAAAGGTGTCAAATTCGGCAGAAAGACACTTATCAACAAAAACAACATCGCCAAGCAGAAAAGCTGCATCCAACTCTATGAATCCGGAACGCCGGTAAGGGAGATACAGAAAATATTAAACATAGGCAGTAGCGGAACAGTATATCGCCTATTAAGAAGGAATGGAATTGCGCTGAAATCCGAGAACAAAAATAACAAATAACGAATAAACCTCTGCCCATCCTTCAAAGATGATTCTCAAAGATCGTCTGCAATTCCACCTCTCAGCAAGATTATAGGAAAGTCCCCTTCACGGGGACTGATTTTTTTTAATTTTAATACAATAACTCCATGCACTCCTGTACCGCTTTTTCCAATGCTTCTTCCAAACAACAAAATGTTTGGGAGGCATGATGACATCGTACTTTTTCCAGGGAAAAAGTAAAAAAATCGGAATCTATTATTTTTACAATTCCACCATCAAAAACAAAGGTACTCAGAAGGGATATTCCGATTAAGAATGAAGAAGCGGACAGCAGAAAAGACCTATGAAAGACAACCGAAAAAAGAAAAATACCGATAAAACAAAAAGGGTGGCGGGTGGGAAAAAAGGGTTAGCAACAAGGGGAGAGAACGCATCATCCTACAAGATGGTGCATGAACGTACCGGATGCCTGATTCAGCAGCCAACGAACGATAGTGAGGGCTAACAAGAATCAGGCATACCTTAGCCGGGCGGTGGGAGTATGGGACTGCGTGTACGCAAAAAGATCCCCGAAAGGGCCTAAAATTAAAAACTTCAAATGAGATTCTCAAAGATCATCTGCCCTCACCTCTTAATAAGGTTATAGGAAAGTCCCCGTGAAGGGGACCGATTTTTTAATTTGTAGTTCAATTTAATACAAGAACTCCATGCACTCCTGTACCGCTTTTTCCAGTGCTTCTTCCAAACAATAAAAAGCGTCCGCATTACTTTCGGAGTCATACAACACATAATCTCCAGCCCTCACAACCACATGCCAGACCGCCACGTTTTGTTCTGTTTGAAACGTATATTCACGAGTCTGTATCATCCATTGGATACATGCTGCCAGTGTCGGGCACTCGCACATATACATCGGGGTATTCCTTCCCTTAATATCGGTGCGTAGCCTATCCTGTTTGTCATACCAATACTCACAAGGCACGTAATAGTATAATTCCTTCATCATAAGAGCTGTATCGCTATTAACCAATCTCTCTTTGTTGATTTGTATAATCAAATTTTCCATATCCGCATTATTTAAGTTGAACATCTGATTTATTCTTCAGCTAGATTCAAGACCTTTTCATTTTTTGTATCGGGAAGGTCTTTGGTCAGCCGACCTTTTTTTTGATGTCATTCCCCATCTGAGTTCTGAGCCTTTTTTCGGCATACCAAGGTCTGGATTGCAAGCAATAAGCCAAGTTTTACTTATGGAAAATGTTGGGAAGACACTTCTTCATCGTTATTTTCCATACAGTAAAGGCGCATGGCCGTAACTTGCCATTTGCGGAATCCCGAAACCTTTGCCGAGCAAAAAGCCGGACTCGGATCGGAGGAAAGAAGCCGGGGGAGGCAGCCCACAGAAAGGGCAATCCGATACAATCAAGAAATTAACCTGCTATACCCTTGTGCGAGTGAAATAATCCATCATAGACACTACATACCTAAGTAGTGGTATCAATACACCGATCACATATATCATAGCGTAGCCCAAAAGGACAAAAGGTAATGTTTTACGATAAAGACATGCAACAGCGAGCAATATAAACGAAAAAGAAAAGCCATAAACCCCATATTGAAAACCGGGTATCAACTCATAAACAGGTACGGGTTCCGGATGAAGCATGGCTCCGGCCACAATAGAATAAAGGCTGGTCAATAATATAAGCAGCGTATATAAGCAACTCTTAAGAATCCTGGGATCATTCCTTTTACAATAGAGAATCGTTCGGATATCACTTCTAAGAAACTCAATGCCCAGTAAGAGAGCCACCATAACGCCTGTATCAAAAGTAGAAAATACATTCATTCCGATCACCTTTGGCGCGAAGATATGTATTTATTCTGAAAAGCCACGTCTTTGCGTATTTTACGATGTCGCATCCGATAGTCCGGGAAGCATTTTTTTGGTTCTTTTTTGGGGTGACTGCCAAAAAAGAACCCCGAAGCCGAAATCCCGGGCAGACGGGATTTCTCCCGTCCACCTTACCTATTTTGCAATCTTCCCTCGTCCGCATAGCTATAATAGTTATTGCCTGCCACAATCACATGGTCAACCAAACGGATGTCTAATGTTTCAGCGGCTTTTTTAACTGCTTCCGTCAAGCGGTCATCCGCACTGCTGGGCTTGCGTGCTCCTGATGGGTGGTTATGTACCATGATAAAAGATACGGCGTTATAATACAATGCCTGCTTCATGATAACCCGTATATCCACAGGGGCGGTATTTATCCCGCCGCATGAGATACGGACTTTACGGATGAGTTTGGACGAACTGTTCAGCAACAGCACCCACATCTCTTCAGTAGCTATATCGCACAAAACAGGATGCATCATTTTATAAACATTATTGCTGGATAAAAGCGCAGGACTTTCAACTTGCCCTTCTTTCAGCCGTTTATATAGCTCAATCGCCGCATAAGCGACTTTTTTACGGCTGGGTGTTAGTGTTTCCAGTACATCAGACAAGCACAATCCTTCTATTTCCATCTGTTCATACTTATATTCTTCACGTTTCAGTTTCTCACTGTTCGTCAAGGTATAAATCAACTCGCTGTTTTCCATCACCCGATAAACGTCATTCACTTCAAATACGGTTCTCTTCGTTTTCATACTGCCAAAAATTAAAAGATTAATACTCGCAAACATCGCTTGTCGCCCCAACCATAAATTTTTCCTCAACTGATTGGGAACAGTGCATTGAAGAGAAAGCGGGAAAGACGGATCAGAACGGGATTGAACTGGTAAATACTACCTCCCGGAATGGGAGGATGGAGATTTGGCTTTTCAATATCGGGCGTTCCGTCCACGCCTACCTTCGCAATGTTCCTATCAGTTCAGGAAAAAATCATCATACCTCTCTTCCGGCATAGCCGGAGCGTAGAGCGTTAGGGATAGCAGGGAAAAGCCTGGAGGGTAACGAGGACTTGCAACGAATAGCCCGGTCAGAAGGGAACGCCCTGAAAAACTAATTCGGATACAGAAGATGAACAGAACCGCCTTCCAATCATATAAAAAAACGTGAAAATCAACACATACTTCCGAAAAATCTTTTTCCGAAAGTACGTATAGGGCATGTGAAGGGAAAATTTATTTTCCCAGTCATTTCTATGTTATCGCTTTGGGGATATTTAAAGGGGTTAGGAGTTTAGGTCTTTATTATGTATTTTGGTGGATGGTTTTACACAGCCGATACCTTTTATTTAAAAATTTCTCTCTTTTATTTCACTGATATACCGACATATAAAAAAAACAGGGATTACCTATTCCCTTCATTAACGGGTGGACGGTTTTACACAGCTGACAAGTGAAACCGGACGCTTTTACACAACTAAAGCAAAAGGAGTGGACGGTTCTACACAACTAGAAGCAACAAACGGGACACTTCTACACAACTAAAACAGGCAAAGCGGATGACTCCACACATCTAATCACCCCAATAGGGACACTTCTACACAACTAATTCTATAAAAAACCGTGAAACGTGGACGGTTCTACACAGCTGGATCGTCCATGTTCACCGCCCCGTCCGTCTCCGGAGATATGAACTCTTCAGGAGCAGGAGCAACTTCCGTTCCATTGGCACTCTCCAACTCTTCCTGTGCCCATCCTTCCGGAAACCTGCCGAATACAGCCACGAAATCACTGATATATATCTGTTTCTTCTTTTCTACGCTTTCCGGGGAGTTTGCCCATAAAAGGAACTCTTTATACAGTCCGGCATCTTCCTCCACCTCTTTGATCTTCTTCCTCCTGACAGCCATATCCGTGTCCGGGTAGGCAATCTCGACATACAGCCCAAGCAGGTTCTTATAGAATTTCTTCACCACGACAGCATATTGTCCTTCATCAAAATAGTGCAGCGTATGCCTAGGAAACGAGAACAACACGGTATATGCCCATCTCTCATGATCGCCTTTCACAAAAGAGAAATTGAAATTGGTATATTTCAGGTAAGTATTCATCTTTTTCAGTATCGAGGCGACCTTCTTTTTCCGGTCTTTGGGTTCGGCAATCTCTATGCCGAGCTTTTTAGCCAGCTGATCGACTGTCAGCACATAAAAAGGAGCCTCATTCTTGGTGGTCTTATACTTGATCAGGTAAACCATCTTGGAAAGTTCCAGATAGAAATAGCGGTAACGGCTGGGCAGGCTACGGTAATCCTGAAGCTCCAAGAGGTTATAGAGCGAGAACATGAAATTCTTTATCTCCGGGCTTACCACTGCCGAGTACAGCCTTTTCGTTGACTTCTTCGTCTTGAAATCGGTCATTATGTCGAAACGTTTCAGGATCTGCACGAAATTATAGGAGGTACGGCCATCCTCGCCAATAGTCGGATAGCAGAGGTTCTCCAATCCCAGTTTATAGAGAGCCGCCTCAAAAACCGTCTCGATAGGATGGCTGATTCTCTGTCCTGCCGTGTCGGTACATACATATTCCGGCTGCATATTCTTTCCGAACATGGCCGCGAGCTGCCGGCTATCCAGCTTGCGCTGCAAGTTGGTACGGTCATACCCCATCTTACGGCAGAAGTCTTCTACGGAGAACCAGGAAGTACCGAACAAGTCTTTGAGGTGATAGCTGCCCAGGTATATGATCAGATCGAGCATGACATTTCCACCTGCCTCATACAACCGTTCAATCAGCACGGAATTATAGCTTTCCCCAAGCACCCTAGGGACACGAATCAGTTCTTTTGCCATGATAATACTTACAAAATCAATCCTTTCTCTGTTTTCATTGCCACAAAGATAGGCATACCGGCCAACATACGCGTCATAATTATCAATCAGTTTTAACGGTATGACCGGTATGGGAAAAGGAGAAGTACTTTCCTGAAGAATGCTTTATCCGCCCTTCATCAGAAAGAAAGCATCTTACACCTGTACCCCATAGACATCCTATATTACTTTTTCAGTTCTTCCGATAAAAAGGAACGGTCTATCAATACTTGCACCAATGGTTTCTCTTTGACAAACTCATCAAGCTCACGCTTTATCAATTTATTGCCCAACCCTATGCGTCGTCCAAATTCCTCGAAATCCTTCCGCCCTACCTGATGAGCAATTTGACTCCACATTGTCATCTGTAATCGACTCGACACTCGGTCTAAGGTGTAGCTCGTTCGGTTATCAGTACAGTGAAATCGTCCGTTCCCTCATGAGTATCTACTTCTGTGGTGGCTCATGCATTGAGGATGTCACTACTCATTTGATGAACCATCTCTCGCTCCATCCGACACTTCGTACTTGTAGTTCTGATACTATCCTCAGAGCGATAAAGGAACTGACGCAAGGAAACATCTCATACACATCAGATACGGGTAAGAACTACGATTTCAACACGGCTGACACACTCAATACCTTACTGCTCAATTGTATGTTTGCATCCGGCCAACTGAAAGAGGGCGAGATGTATGATGTTGATTTCGACCATCAGTTCATAGAGACTGAGAAGTATGATGCAAAGCCTACATACAAGAAGTTCCTTGGTTATCGCCCTGGCGTGGCGGTTATTGACGACTTGATTGTTGGCATTGAGAATAGCGATGGTAACACCAACGTTCGTTTTCATCAGAAGGACACGCTGAAGAGATTCTTTGAGAGATTTGAGCAGAACGGACTTACAATCAATCGTTTCAGAGCTGATTGTGGATCATGTTCCGAGGAAATCGTGGAGGAAATAGAGAAACACAGCAAATCCTTCTATATCCGCGCAAACCGCTGCAGTTCGCTCTACAATGACATCTTTGCTCTTAGAGGCTGGAAGACTGAGGAAATCAATGGCATTGAGTTCGAATTGAACTCTATTCTTGTTGAGAAGTGGAAGGGTAAAGCATACCGACTTGTGATTCAAAGACAGAAAC
>ERZ773239.2369-NODE-2369-length-11081-cov-4.001723_pt1 | contig 11081 bp, 9 predicted proteins | sample MGYA00580521_ERZ773239 | MGnify/ENA primary metagenome ERZ773239 (study PRJEB29015, sample SAMEA2737801) | human gut metagenome | biome: human gut; feature: human-associated habitat; material: faeces | place: China | collected 2012 ... | reverse complement strand
CCGCCGGAGGAAGTCAATACGGAACTGCTTGACATCACCGTGCAGGTGGGGCGCACCGGCCGTGTGACCCCAGTGGCCATATTGAAGCCCGTATATGTTGCGGGTTCGACGGTGTCGAGAACCACCTTGCACAATCCATTCGAAGTGGAACGCAAGGGTGTGCTCATCGGAGACACCGTTGTGGTGCGTAAGGCGGGCGATGTGATTCCCGAACTCGTAGGTCCTGTGCTGGAACGCAGGGAAGGACACGAAGACCAGCTGCGCCGTTTCGTGATGCCTTCGCACTGCCCGAGCTGCGGGGCGGAACTCGCTCCGGCCAAAGAGGGGGACAAGGACATCCGCTGCCCGAACGTGGAATCCTGCCCGGCACAGTTGACCGAACGCATCATCAATCTGGCATCCAGGAAAGCGTTCGATATCGAGCATTTAGGCGACCAATCCGCCATCGCTTTGACGAATCCGGAAGAGGACCGTCCCGATTCGACGGCCACCTACGCGCCGAACATCACGGAAATCGTGGTGGAGCCGGGCGCGGAGCCCGAACCGTACGAGCCTGTGGAAGGTCTGGAGCTGCCGGCCCGCCAAACACCGGTGCTGTCCAGCGAAGCCGGTCTGTTTTCGTTGACGTCCGCCGATCTGCAGGATGTTCGCGTATGGCGTGAAGCGCCGATCATCGAAATCCACGAAACCATCGGCAAGAACGGCAAACCGAAAAAGATGCGCAAACGCATTGGCGGATCGGGCCTGTGGCATCAGGTTCCGGCGTTCTGGACGGCTCCTACAGTTGCGAGAAAACGTAAGGACTCCGTCGACGAATCCGCGGAATATCCCGAATATGACGTGCCTGAAGATGCCGTGGTCGTTCGCGAGGAAACCAAAGTGTCGCGTTCCGGAACATCCAGTGTGCAGCCGATATATATACGCCCCGCGGAAAACACGAGGAAAATGCTTGACGAAATGGACAAGGCGCGCCATGCCGACCTATGGCGTGTGCTTGTGGCCCTGTCCATTCGGCGGCTCGGTCCTCCCACGGCGCGTACCATCGCCAACACATTCGGTTCGCTCGACGCCATCGAACAAGCCAGCGTGGATGAACTGTCACAGATAGACGGCATCGGTCCGGAAATTGCCGAATCCGTGGTCACCTGGTTTGCTTCGGCCAAGAATCCAGGCGATTGGCGTGGCATGGTGCTGGAAGCATGGAAGGCAGCCGGAGTGGGAGTCGGACAGGCACAGACCAGTGCTCTGCCGCAGACACTGAAAGGCAAGACAGTGGTCGTCACCGGTTCGTTGGTTGATTTCTCGCGTGACTCCGCCAAAGAAGCGATTATCTCCCGCGGCGGAAGAGCCTCAGGATCCGTCAGTAAGAAAACCGATTGGGTGGTCGTCGGCGAAAACGCAGGTGCCAAAGCCGCCAAAGCAGAGGAATTAGGCGTTCCCATGCTAAACGAGGACCAGTTCAAACTGCTGCTGGAAAACGGAACGGTATGACACCGGCACGTCAAATTGGCAACGTAATCACAAGAAGGCTCTGGCATGCCGCGCTTCCAGACGCTAGTCTGGTACGCGGCTAAAGGAGGAACCATGACCGACGAGCGCACCATCGAAGCGCGCATCTATGAGCGACTCAGCAAAGTAATCGACCCGGAACTGGGCCGATCCGTGACCGATCTGGGCATGATCGCAGCCATAGACGCGATACCGGTGGAAGGTAAGGCGAACACCTACGAGGTTCGTGTGGAGGTCGAACTGACGGTGGAAGGCTGTCCACTGTCGCAGACTATCACCAACCAGATCAACGGGGCGGTGTCGTCATATCCGGAAGCGACATTGCTGCCGCGCATCGAAGTCGGGTCCATGAGTCAAGACAAGCTCACCCAACTTGTGGCAGGCCTCAAGGCCGAACGCAAACAGAATCCGTTCAACAAGCCGGGCATCAAAACCCGTATTTTCGCCATAGCATCCGGCAAAGGAGGCGTCGGCAAGTCTTCCGTCACTGCGAATCTTGCTGCCACATTTGCCGCATTGGGGTACGACACGGCCGCCATCGACGCCGACATCTATGGTTTCTCACTGCCGCGACTGTTCGGCGTGCATGCGCAACCCACCAATCTGAACGGCATGCTCATGCCAGTCACCGCATGGGGTGTGAAATTGATTTCCATCGGCATGTTTGCCGGCGCCGATCGTGCGATCCTTTGGCGAGGCCCGCGATTGCAGCGTTCTCTTGAACAATTCCTTTCAGACGTATGGTGGGGCGAGCCTGACGTGCTGCTGCTCGACTTGGCACCAGGTACCGGCGACATGGCGATTTCCGTGGCGCAGGCTCTGCCGAACGCGGAACTGGTGGTGGTCACCACGCCGCAGCCATCCGCCTCGGACATTGCGGTCCGCTCCGGCCTGGTGGCATTGCAGGTACCGATGAAGGTACGCGGCGTTGTGGAGAACATGAGCTATTACGAGCATCAGGGCGAACGCCTGCGGATTTTCGGCGAAGGTGGGGGTGCGCGTGTGTCGGAGCAGTTGACCGAAAGCCTTGGCTATGATGTTCCTTTGCTCGCACAGCTACCGTTGGAGCCGGAATTGCGTGAGACCGGTGAGGCCGGCCGCCCCGCCGTGTTGAACGAGGATGGCGCGTTGCGCGCCGATGGCATTGGCGAGACGTTCAGGAATCTGGCCGAATCGTTGATGCACAGACCTATGTGATGTGCGGGGCACGTATCCAGGCCGTCATGACCTGCGGTATGGACAGTGGCCTAATGCGGCTGCGGATTCATAGCTCATCCGGGGAACGTCTGGGTGGAAAACGAAGCGAAATGAAATGACCCTTGTGAAAATCTTGTGCCTTGTGTAGTATCAAGCGCAGACACGGGGGCCGTATGGCTGAGAGGAAGCAAGCGCTTCAACCGTATGAACGTATACCGGGTAATGCCGGCGCACGGACGTCTCTCTTTTCCCGTGCCTTGACATAGAGAAAGGCACATTCATGACCGTAAATGAATCTTCCGTGGTGAAGAAGCATAACAATAAATGGCGAGTTGTTGACATCGTCGTGGCCGCCATCATCGCGGTTGCGGCTGGCGTGATTTTCTGGGGCTGGGATGTCATCTGCGCCGCTCCGATTACGCTTTTCGAAGCGGTGACGCCGGGCTTCGAAGGCTTGTTGAACGGCATCTGGCTGTTTGCGGGTCCGCTGGCCGCCATCATCGTGCGAAAGCCTGGCGCTGCGTTGTTCGCTGAAACCCTTGCCGCCGCTCTGGAGCTTGCCATGGGCAATCCGTGGGGCATCGGCGGTTCTTTGATTATCGGTATCTGCCAAGGTCTCACTGCCGAAATCGGTTTTGCGATTTTTGCATACAAACGTTGGGATTTGCTGTCGACCACCATCGCTGGAACCCTCGCCGGCTTGGGATGCTTCCTGTATAACTGGACCGTGAATCCTGCTTGGGCAGGTTTGCGTATTGTCGTCAGCTGCGTCACTTCCGTTATTTCCGGCGCTCTGGTGGCTGGAGTCCTGATGTATCTGCTGCAGCAGGCCATCGCTAAAACAGGCGTGCTTGACCGTTTCGAATCCGGCCGTGCGAAGGCCTTGGTATGACGATTCGTTAATGAAGTCCCGTATCGCATTCACAGTGGTGGATACGGGACTTCTTTGATGCGTGTTCGTTCTGCAAACGCGGAATGCAAGAGGGATGAAAGAACGATTCATGGGTACTGATGCAGAAAAATCGTTTTCCGCAGCCGGGGTGGTCGCACGCGATTGGGGATGGCGACACGCCTCACGTAAGGATTTCGCGTTAAGGCATGTGGATTTCACCATACAGCCAGGGGAGCGCGTGTTGTTGTTGGGCGCTTCCGGCGCTGGAAAATCGACGTTGATGTCCGGTCTTGCCGGCGTGCTCGGCGGCGATGACGAAGGCGAGCTTGAAGGAGAGCTGCTGATTGACGGAGTGGACGCCCGTCAGGCACGCGGACGTTCCGGATTGGTGTTGCAGGATCCTGACGCGCAGACGATTCTGGAACGTGTGGGCGATGACACCGCTTTCGGTTGTGAAAATCTGAATCTGCCGAAAGATGAGATTTGGAGCAGGGTCCGTTCCTCGCTCGACATTGTTGGACTCGGCTACATGAAACTTGACCGCTCCACACGCAGACTGTCCGGCGGCCAGCGCCAGCGTCTGGCCTTGGCCGGCGTGCTCGCCATGCATCCCGGACTGCTGCTGCTCGACGAACCGACGGCCAACCTCGATCCGGAGGGCGTCAAGGAAGTGCATGATGCGGTACGCCATGTGCTGGAACAGACCCGTGAAACCTTGGTGGTGGTGGAACACCATATTGACGTATGGCTTGATCTGGTGGATCGGGTTATCGTACTCGGCAAGCCGGAGGCCGACTCGCATGTCAGCGGCGTCATCGCAGACGGCACTCCGGAAGAAGTGTTCGGCAGCATGGCATCGGTGCTCGCAAAGGGCGGCGCATGGGTTCCAGGACGCACCATCGAAAGTCATACCCCCGAATCCAGCCAATCGTCGGGAGATGTTGTTCTGCGAACGGAGGATCTCAGCTTCGGGCGTGACTTCGCGCTTGGCGAGCATGTGAACCTCGTGTTCCATGCTGGCGAGATCACCGCACTGACCGGCAAAAACGGCGTGGGAAAATCCACGCTCGCGTTGACTTTGGCCGGCTTGCTCAAGCCGATTTCCGGCCGTGTGAGCATGGATGAGACCATGGTTCCCGCACGTAGGGAGAACGACGTCTTCACTTGGAAAAGTCGGGATCTGCTCGGACGGATCGGCATGGTGTTCCAGGAGCCGGAACACCAGTTCGTCGCATCCAGCGTGCGTGACGAAGCGGCGGTCGGCCCCAAATCCATGGGCAAGAGCGAAGAAGAGTCTTACGCTATAGCCGACAACATGCTTGAGCGTATGAATCTTGCTAGATTCGCTCAAGCTAATCCGTTCACATTATCGGGCGGCGAAAAAAGAAGGCTTTCCGTTGCCTCCATGCTGGCCGCCGCGCCGAAAGTCTTGGTGATGGACGAGCCGACGTTCGGCCAAGACTTCACCACATGGACGGAAATGGTGAAACTGATCGCCGGTGCGCGTGACGCCGGCTGTTCCGTCATCATGGTCACCCATGACGAACCATTGATCGAAACGTTGGGAGCGCGTCGCGTTCTCGTAAGCGAGGGGGAGTGAGATGGAACAGTTGGAAACTATCAGCGTGGTACCGCACAAGGAACGTCATGACGATGCCAAGCCGGCATCGCCGTCATGGTTCGTGGCAAAAATCAATCCGGTCAGCCGTTTCATCGGCGCGCTGATACTATGTATTCCCATGTTCGTGACGCTGGACGTGGTCTCCGCGTCCGTGGCACTCGCATTGGAGGTGTTGTTGCTCTGGATTGGCGGCGTCGCTCCGTGGACGGTGCTTCGTAAAACCTGGCCGGTGTGGATTGCCGCTTCGGGAAGTTTCATTTCCGTGTCGTTGTATGGCAAGACCTCCGGGGCCGTGCTGGTCAATCTCGGTGATGTCGTTGTGATTTCGCAGGGATCGTTGTACTTGGCGTTGGCCACGTTCCTGCGTGTGGCGGCCATTGCCGTTCCCGGCGTGATTCTTGCGCTTGGTCTTGATCCGACTGATTTGGCCGATGGTCTGGTGCAGATTCTGCATTTGCCGTCGCGTTTCGTGTATGGCGGTTTGGCTGGCATGCGCATGTTTACTTTGCTGCAGGATGATTGGCGTGCGCTTGGGCAGTCCCGTCGTTCTCGTGGATTGGGCGACGGCAGCGCCGTCAAACGTGTGTTCTCGCAGGCGTTCAGTCTGCTGGTCGTGTCGATTCGACGCGGCACGAAACTCGCCACCGCCATGGAAGCTCGTGGTTTCGGCGCGGACGCTCCGCGAAGCCAGGCTAGGAAATCGAGCTTACATGCCGTCGATTGGCTGTTTTACGTGATTTGCGTGGCCGTGCCGGTGATTGCGTTGTCTTGCGCTTATTTCACCGGTTACTGGCATTGGGCTTTTACCGGCACTGGCAATTAATCGGAGCAGGGCTGCGCAGTACGAGGTTTGTTGAATGCGCGGCGGATTTGCGAAGGGCGTTTCATTCGTTGTATGGAATGGAACGCCCTTCGCATTTGCCCGTTGTTTTTCTCAAAAAGATATGTGATATCCGCTACTTGGCAAGCTTGTCAAGCAGCAGCGCTTCGGTGATCACATTGTTTTTCAGGCTGGGAAGACTGATGGATTCGTTCGGGCTGTGCGCGTTGGCCTTCGGATCCTCGGGACCGGTGACCAGTACCTGCGCGTCCGGGAAAATACGCTGCAATTCCGGAATGAACGGAATCGAGCCACCTTCGCCCTTATTGACCGGAGCCACGCCAAACGCCTCTTCCATGGCGTCCATGGCGTCTTTGGTAGCCTCGGCATTTGGATCCATGGCCCAACCCATGCCATTATCAAGCTTGTCGACCCACACTTCGGCGCCAAACGGAGCATGCTCGACCATGAACCTGGCAAGTGCTTCCTGAGCCTCTTCCGGACGCTGGTTTGGAGCGGTGCGCAGGCTGAGACGGAACGTCGTTTCAGGGGAGATCACGTTGAACGATCCCTCCACTGGATGAGCATCGAAGCCGATGACGGTCACGCTCGGCTTGGTCCACAGACGTGCGGCCAGGGAACCGGTACCGGCCAGATGATAAGAGTCGACGATGCCGGCGTCCGCACGTACGGTTGCCTCATCCATATCTCGCTGCAGTCCGCCGATCGGTTCCTCCGATGCGATGCCCGGCACCACCAAATCGCCATGCTCGTCATACATGGAAGCGATCAGCATGGAGGCAAGCGTGTTCGCATCGAGGATCGGTCCGCCGTGCGGGGGATGGCGTGCTGGTCGGTTCGTGTGAAGCCGATGAGTCATCCATCTCCGGCGAAGGCGAGGGTGTTGGCGACGGCGACGGGGAGGGCGAGGGGATTTCAGCGGACCAATTGCCCGAGTCGGCGACGATGATCACATCGGAATCGAATTCGTCCTTATGCTCCTCGATGAAGGGAATGAAGCTTGGCGATCCCATTTCCTCTTCGCCTTCGATGAAGACCTTGATATTGACCTTCAAATCGTCGCCGAGCGCCTGCAATGCGCCGGAATGAATGGCGATTCCGCCGCCATCATCGGCCGCGCCGCGTCCGTACAGGCGTGTGTCGATTACCGTGCCGACGAATGGGTCGGTGTTCCATACGCTGGCATCGGGCACCGGCTGCACGTCGTGATGCGCGTACAACAGCACGGTTGGAGCGTCGATATCGACGATTTTCGAACCGATGACCTCCCAAGCGCCCGGCGTGCCATCGGGATTGTGCGACTGCACCACATGCGCATCGACACCTACCTTGTTCAGCTCTTCGGCCACGAATTGCGCGGACTGTTTCATATGATCCGCGGTAATGCCTTTTGCGGAAATGGACTGCAACGCGATTTTCTTGTTCAGCACGTCGACAATGCGGTCAAAATCCGTTTCGACGCGCGCGCGAATCTCATCGGCATGTAAAACTGCCATACTGCTCCTTCTTATATATGCGGCATATACGCATCTTGGAAACGTGCCGCCGCATGCTATCGAATGACCATTGTATCCGTCGAACCAATCACGTCCAATCGTTGACATGAATGAGGCAAGGCGTCGATACGTCAATTTACGCTCTATAGGCATGAGTGTGTTTAATAAGAAGGAAGATGCGGACCAGGAGCCTGTCGGGAAGAAGGCTGCGGAGCCTACTGCCGGCAAGGGGCGTCCGACGCCGAAGCGCAAGGATGCCCAGGCGCAGAATCTCCGTCCGCTGGTTCCCAAGGATCGTGAAGCGAGCCGCAAGGCCGCCAAGGCGCGTATGCGCGAGCGTGAAAACGCCGAATACGATGCCATGCAGAAGGGCGACATCAACCATATGCCGAAGTCCGAGCGTCTGCCGTGGCGTATATACATCCGCGACTACGTCGATGCCCGCTTCAACTTGGGTGAGTTCTTCATTCCGGTCGCCTTCGTCATTTTGATCGGTTCGATTTTCGTGACCTACAAGTGGCCGGCGTTGGCATTGCCGTTGATGCTGCTTATGTACATCTATCTGTTTGCGGTGATCATCGACATCGTGATCATGTGGCGCAAGCTCAAGAAGAAGCTCATTGAAAAGTTCGGCGAGCAGTCCGTGGCCAAGGGCATGCGTTCCGGTTCCTACGCGTGGAGCCGTGCCATCCAGATGCGTCGCTGGCGTCTGCCGAAGCCGCGCTATCAGAAGCGTGGACACTGGCCCGAGTGATCCATTCTGCGAGAATCGCAGTTGCTTTTTCAAGCCGTCGGCGAAAACCGACGGCTTTTCCATTACCATGTAACCAGTTGTAACGCACGAATCAACGAGGGCAGGCATGACTGAACAGCATTTCGACATTGTCATCATCGGAGCGGGGCCAGGAGGATATTCCACGGCATTGCGCGCCGCGCAGCTCGGCAAAACGGTGGCGCTCATCGAACGCGACAAAACGTTGGGAGGCACCTGCCTCAATCGTGGTTGCATTCCGTCGAAGGCGTTGCTGACGGCCGCACACAGTGCGCAGAACATACGCCAGGCGGAACGTATGGGCATCAGTGCCACCTTACAGAGCATTGATTTCGGCAAATTACGTGACTTCCGTACGTCCACGGTGGAGACGATGACGAAGGGGTTGGCGGGATTGCTGTCGCATCGCGGCGTCACGGTGTTCCGCGGCGAGGCTGAGTTGAGGGACGTTCATGATGTGCATGTCGCGCCGGCCGGGGGAGAAGCGCAGGTCATGCGTTCCTTCAAGGCGGGAGTGGAGGAACCCGTCGGGTCGGAGCTTACCATCAAAGGCGAAGATATTGTGCTGGCGACCGGATCGCGACCGTTACCATTGCCGGGCAACCCGTTTTCAGGTGCGTTGATCGATTCGACGCAGGCTTTGGAATTGGATACGTTCCCGTCCAGTGCGGTGATTGTCGGAGCGGGTGCGGTGGCGTTGGAATTCGCTTCGTTGTGGAATGCCGCGGGATGCGAAGTGACGTTGCTGATCCGCAAGGACCGCGTGCTGTCGTCTTGGGAGAAGCGGGCTTCGATGACGTTGACCCGCGAGCTCAAACGTCGCGGCATCAGCGTGGTGACGCGTACGTCGGTGGATTACGTGGATACCGGTGCGAATTTGGGCGCCACCGTGCATTACAGGCAAGGCGGCGGCGAGGAGGAGCGCACCGCATATGGTGAAGTGGTGCTTGCTGCTATCGGACGTATGCCGAACACCGATGCCGGCTGGTTCGCATCCAACGGCATCGAATTGGAGGAACGCGGTTATGTTTCGACCGACGCGTATGGGCGTACGAATGTGGAGGGCGTATGGGCCTTGGGCGACATCACTCCGGGGCATGCTTTGGCTCATCGCGCGTTTGAACAGGGCATCACCATCGCCGAAACCATCGCAGGACTTGACCCCAAGCCGGTATCCGACGAAACCGTGCCGCAAGTCGTGTTCTCTTTCCCTGAAGCGGCAAGCGTCGGTCTTGCACTCGACGATGCGAAATCGTGTGAAACCATCATCAATCCGCAGGAAACCGCATATCCCATGTTGTCCAACTCGCGTATGCTCATGAGTGGGGAAGGCGGATCCATGACCATCGTCAGCGGTGCGCTGGCAGGCGCTCCGGATGTTCCCCTCGTGCTTGGCGTGCATATCGTCAGCCCGATCGCCAGCGATCTGATCGCGGAAGCCGAACAATTGGTCGGCAACCGGGTGCCGCTCGCCGCCGCGGCGAGGCTCATTCACCCGCATCCCACCTTTAGTGAATCGTTCGGCGAGGCGCTGCTTAAGGCGGATGGCAGGCCTCTGCATACCCGATAATCCCCGTCAATCAAGGAAAAACGGCGGAAACCGTGCGATATGGCATGGTTCCTGATAAACTACCGTTCCAGTGTGAGTAACCGCATAACCAAGTGAGGAAGTCGATGGCAGACAAAGAAGAGCCAAAGAAGAAGCAAAGCACCATCAAGCAGATCATTCAGATCTTCAAGTACACCCACGCCGAAGATAAGGCTCTTCCGTGGTTGTGCGGCGGCGTGTTCGTGGCGCCGATCGTTGTGTTCGTGGTGCTTGGCATCGTGTTCAAGTGGTCGGTGATCGGATGGATCACGTCCATGATCCTCGCCATCATGCTTGGCCTGCTGTTCGCCACCATGATGCTCACCAACCGTGCCGACAAAGTCGGATACGCCAAGCTTGAAGGGCGTCAGGGTGCTGCCATCAGCGTGCTCGGCAACATTAACAAGGCTGGCTTCAACTTTCCGCAGGAGCCGGTGTGGGTTGATCCGAAGACCAAAGACGCCATTTGGCGCGGCACCGGTTACAACGGCATCTATCTGCTCGGCGAGGGCGATTACAATCGCGTCAAGCGTGCCATGGACCGTCAGGAGCAGAATATCAAGGGTGTGACCGCCGGTTCCGATATTCCCGTCTACCGTATCTACGTCGGCCAGGGCAAGAATCAGACGAGCCTGAAGAATCTGCGCAAGACCGTGCTCAAGTGCAAGAGCTACCAGCCGACCAGCCACAAGAACAAGCTGATGGCAGCCATCCATTCGAAGAGCCGCTTCATGCTTACCAAGACCGAGCTGAACATCCTCAACGAGCGTCTGCGCACTCTGCAGATGAAGAACGGCATGGGCATTCCGAAGGGCGTCGACCCGATGCACCCGCAGCGCATCAGCCGTCGTGCTATGCGTGGCCGCTGATTTTCCTGGAATCGTAAAGCCGGCTTACATATGGGAACCTCGATGAACACGTTATCGAGGTTCCTTTTTTCATATCTCCGTTACCTTCCGCTGGCCTGCGCGCATGCGGTAAGGTTTTTGAGAAAAGAAATGGACGTCGCAAGCGACATGACGACACGAATGTCCACAAATTGAACGGTTTTGCAGAGGCAAATACGAGCGTTCGTAACAATTGAACCCCAGTTTTTCGCGAAATCATCCTTCGAATATGTCATTACGAAACATTCTCGTAACCCAAATGGCGAGTGAGCGAAACG
>ERZ773239.2366-NODE-2366-length-11091-cov-3.124230_pt1 | contig 11091 bp, 9 predicted proteins | sample MGYA00580521_ERZ773239 | MGnify/ENA primary metagenome ERZ773239 (study PRJEB29015, sample SAMEA2737801) | human gut metagenome | biome: human gut; feature: human-associated habitat; material: faeces | place: China | collected 2012 ... | reverse complement strand
TACTGGCAACGGTATCAACAGATTCATTCTCCATTTGCAGGTTCCCCACATCCCCCTGAATACATTTGATATGCGCATGACTACCAAGTCTTTTTCTGGCTTGTTCAAGCATATCCATGCTGTAATCAATACAAGTAATATGTGCATTTTTCAGAGAGCTCCATTTGTTTTCCGTAAATACAGCAGTTCCAACCGGAACATCAAGAAGCTTTCCTGAAAAGTCATTAGGAACATATGATAAAACTTTTCGTGCTATATCATTATCATCAGTGCCACTCCAAAATAACTTAATATACAGTTTGCTGAAAATATTTCTTTGCGTAAGAACATCGTCATATATATTTTTTGATGTTTCATAAGCATTTTGTATTTTGTCTGCCATATTACCCTCCAAATTTAATTTTAATTCTAAAAGCTTAAAACTATCGTTCTCTAATCTTCCTGACATTACGATTCATGAGGTGTCTTCCAATATGTCTATAAGCAAATGCTTTAAAGGCTGAAATTTCTTGATGATGTTCCTTCAATAGTTCATCTGGACAATCATAAACACCAAAATCCTGATTGATTCCCTCGCTCTGAATATAAGTATTGTTCCTATCAAACTCAATAATGAGATTTCTGAAATCCTTGACTGCTACTCCATAACCGCAAAATGCACCTGTACATTCCGAATTTTGTTCCTGTAACTTCTTTATGTAGGTTTTATCCAAAATGAAAGCTTCCAGTTCGTACCACTGATTTTCGAAATTAATTTCTACCCAGCTATGGAAAATGCTTTTTGGAGCATTACGGTAAACAAACCCGGTCATAGCCCCTTTCTGCAATCTTTTATCAATCGTAAAACCATGTACTCTGCATGGAATATTGCAGGCACGTAAAAGTGCCATAAATAAAGTTCCTTTTGTATTACATTGTCCATAACCATCTGCAAGTACTTTTGAAGCTGAAATTCCGTCATCAATATTATATCCAAATAAAACATCATCTCTTACATAGTTGTAGATTGCCTTAATCCTTTCAAATTCACCCATTTCCTTCCATTTCATATTTTGAATAAGTTTTTGAATTGCCGGATTAGAAAAATCAACCATTCGTGTTTCCCTAAGATACTTATCTTTCATTTCCTATCGCCTTTCCCATAGGTTTTCTCACAACACAATGCATTCGCATACCTTTACGAATTTCAAATTTTTCTACTTTTAATCCTGCTTTTTTGCAACATTTTATGACCACATCTCTTGTTGGCACTTGGACATCTCCATGTCCGCATATATTTGCCAACGGCATTTCCAATGTATTCATTAGCCATACCAATACTTTATTGTCACTGGTCACATCTCTCAGTATCAATCTTCCATTTGGGCGAAGACATCTTTTCACACTGTCAAAAAATGCCTGTGGATCCGGATAATGATGGAAGCTCATAGAACAAATAATTGCATCAAATGAATCCTTTTCAAAAGGAAAGTTCTCACAGTCTCCTACAACAAATGTTGCATTTGAAATATTTTTCTTTTTTGCCTGTTCAATCATGGCAGGAGTCAGATCCAGTCCTGTATAATGTCGGTCTGGATATTTTTCTGCTAATAAAGAAATCATCGGAGCAGGCCCGCAGCCTGCATCTAATAAATCTCTAAATGGCTCCTTCTCTAATTCTTCCAGAATATCCGGATAATCTTTCTTGCACATTTCGTAAATACCAGCATGGCTACTTTCATATCTTCCTGCTGCTTTTGTAAATTCTTTAATTGACAATTTTTTATATTCTTCATTTTTCATGCTTTTTCTCCAATCACAGTACCTTTTTCGCCTTGCATCCGCATTTCTTCATTCTTTTCATATAAGCATAAAACTGCTTATGCAATTCCCTCATTTCATCTGGTGCCTTCATAGCATGTTGATACATAAATTTATCTCCAAAACTACTTCCAAATGTAACTGCCAGCATAATCGTCAGAAATGACAATGGCAAAAAGCGAAAAATATTCATTTTCCATGGTGACAGTTTACCCTTTTGTTTTCGCAAAAAGTTAAAATTTCTTTTCAGCCTTTCTGCTGTTTTCCTCATGATTTTCCATTCTTTTTCTACTTTCTCCGGATTGTCTGATTCATAATACGCATCCGCAATCGGTACCACCATAGCAAGATGACAAAGCTGCCATAGATGCATATCCGTTACTTTCTGGTATGGTATATGAGCATGCCTCAATATCTCTGAAAACTGCTTAGTTCTTTCGGATTTATTTCCTGATATTTCTGCAAATGTTGTCGGCTGAATCAACCTTGGAGTGAGTGCTGCATCAAGGATACCATCATCATTTATACTTCCGCCTGCTCCTGGAAAAGCCGGTAATATTCTTCCTTTTCCGACAATGTCTTCCCATTTATTGTAACTGTCCAGTGAATTTATCATTGTAACAATCGTATTACTTTTATTATTTTTCAATTCAGTAAGTGCTTCATACAGCTGGTTTTCCCGGACAGTAAGCAAGACAAAATCATAAATATCATCGTTTGGTAGTTCTCCAAGAATCCTAATCTCTGCCTTTATTACTTCCTGATTTTTCTTATATTGCAATCCATTATTTCTTAAAGCCTCAAGTCTTTTACCTCTGGCATAAATATTTGTATCATAACCGGCTTCTGCAAATAAAGCCGCATACAAGGATCCAATCACACCAGCACCATAAATCAATATTCTCATAAGAATCATTCCTCTCCTCTTACCCCAGTGCCACATCCAAGATCATCATCAAACTAAATCCAAGTGCAAAGAAAAGCGTACCGATATTCGAGTGCTGTCCCTGAGACATTTCCGGAATTAGTTCTTCAACCACGACATATAACATAGCTCCTGCTGCAAAGCTGAGTAAATATGGTAATGCCGGGATTACCAGCTGTGCGACAAGAATCGTCATTACTGCTCCAATCGGTTCAACGACTCCTGAAAGTACACCTCCCAGAAATGCCTTTCTCTTACTTTCACCCTCTGCCCTAAGCGGCATGGATATAATCGCTCCTTCTGGAAAATTCTGGATAGCAATTCCAAGTGATAAAGCAAGTGCACTTGTTGCTGTAATCTGTGCATTTTCAGCAAGAAATCCAGCATACATTACACCAACTGCCATACCTTCAGGGATATTATGTAATGTAACTGCCAACACCATCATCGTAGTACGGCCAAGTTTGCTTTTCGGTCCCTCTGCCTGATCACTTCCAACATGAAGATGTGGAATCAAATGATCAAGTGCGCGTAAAAACAATATACCAATCCAGAACCCAACAACTGCCGGAACAAACGATAAAGTTCCCATATTCTCAGATTGTTTAATTGCCGGAATCAGAAGACTCCAGATTGAAGCAGCAACCATTATACCTGCTGCAAACCCTGCAAGTGCACGTTGCAGTAACTTGCTAAGTGTTTTTCTCATAAAAAACACGCATGCTGCACCTAGCGTTGTTCCAACAAACGGAATCAGTATACCTTCAAAAACATTCATTAGCATTAAGTGTTCCTTTCTGTATAGTCAAAAGTACTTTCACATCGTTCTGTTATTAGTTTTAACTAACTGTCATGTATAAAAGAAACCGTGCAAAAAGCAAACTGTAATTTCACACGATTTTCCCTATGTTTAAGTATATCACTTACGAAATCATATAACAATATAATTCTTTTAACAATCCTAAAATCCTAAAATGAATTTCTAAATTCCATCGTTCCATTGGACGGTGGAATTTACTCTCGCACAGTAGATATTTACTCTTTCATACAATCATGTTATAGTTAGTACTCCTTCTGACAGCAGTAGAAGGAGAAGCATTATGAGTAATTATATACCAGGGAACCAGAAACATCTTACTTTAAATGATCGGCTCTATATTGAAAATGAACTGGCAAAAGGGACTCCCTTTAAAGACATTGCAGCATTTCTATGTAAAGATCCAACAACTATATCTAAAGAAGTTCGTGCTCACCGGATTTCAGATTGGTATCACAAGGGTACTTTTTATAACGCAAAGAACTTTTGTATTCATCGTTACCATTGCAAAAAGACCAACGCCTGTGGGAGCATCCCACTTTTAATGACTTCTATTCTTTTCCGAATCGTGTTTGCCTAGATATCAAAACTTTTACTGTAACTATTCGCAATCTCGAATAACTTTGCAACCTCTTCTTTAATTGAAGTCACATAAGAATAGATAACATCCAGTTTATCGCTAAATTCATCCGTGTCCGTCACTTCAAGTACATCTAACATTTCATTGTTCTCATCATATTTTTTATTTACTATCTCTAAAAAATCACGTAACTCAAAAACACCTTTTATGATCTCTTCTAGTTTGTCTTCCTCATCCAAATCATGAAAGCTCTCTAACAAATTCTTATAGGCATTTTCTTTTTCACACGCTCTCTCAATCTTTTCCTTTTCATCCGTTCCTGAAATCCACTGCCCCACCATCTCTCTTGTAATACTTCCTTTTTTCAATCCCTTACAAGTAAACTCAACTACAATATCTCTTATTACATAATCAAATATTTCAAAAATTTTATTCTTCTCTTCTTTCGATGAAATACAATCCAGCCAGCCAACTAATAATTTTAAATAATCCGGAAACGCTTTTCCAATTACATATTTTTCAAATGACACATTTTCCATTCCAACTTTTTGGACTTCTCCAAGCATTTCAGAAAGAGAGACAAATATCTGCACTACAGTATAATCATCATCACACAATTCAATAATTCTTGGGAAATCCTTATCAAACGCCTGAATCAAAGCCTCTTTCATCTTTTCATTATCAACTTTTTCAATACATTTTTCATATTCTTTCTTCATAACAGCCTGCCTCTTTATCTCACACCACAACTATTCCTTACTATTCAAGAATGTCTTGGTATTCTTGTTACGAGGTACGCGTCATGCAAATGCATGACATAAAAGTTAATCTTCTAATCTCTCCATCAGTGAATCATAAATTTCTTTCGCAACCGCCAGCTTATAAGCCAGCCTTGTAGGCTGCGGCTGCAATTCAATATAATAAGACTTCGCTTCTCCATTTAAGGTAATTGCAAAATATACCTGCCCTGGCACAGATGCCTCCGGATTCGCAGGATCCACATTTCCCATCGTTCCGGTCACTCCGATTCCAATATTTGCCTCGTACACTTTCGCACAGGCTTTCGCCATTGCCTCTGCCGTCTCTTTTGAGTATACCGTATACTTCTCCAGAATCTCAGCCGGCACACCCTGCATAATCTTCGCCTCATTACAGTATGTAACAAATGCCCCCTTTAACACTGCCGAAGAGCCTTCTGTGTCTGTAATCAGCGATGCAATCTGCCCAGAAGTCGCAGATTCCATAGTCGAAATTGTCATTCCCCGCTCAATCAAAAGTTTTGTCAGCCTTCTGTAGTCATTTCTAATATCCGATTCATTATATTTTTTTCTCATAGTATAAACCCTCCGCTATCATAATTGAAAATTCACTTAACGTTGAAAAACTACTTTTTATTATACTCTATATTTTCATAACATTCAGCCTTTCTTATTTTAACTTACTTCTTACTTCCATCAGTGCCTTTCCCAAAAGATTTTTTCCTTCTGTTTCTTTACAACGTTCACACTCACAATTTCCCCAAACATTATCATGCCATGCAGTTGTGTTCTCAATAAGTTCTTCCTCTCCTGTCGCTTGCAATATACTTTTCAATTCCTTATTCTGAGAAAATTTTGCATAACACACATCGACCATAAGCTGATATTTTACTTCTTCCCAGTCCGAACGAAGCTCAACCCGTCTTCCCATTTTCTTGGCATCAGCTGCCTTATATGTTGCAAATTTCTTTCTCTTCTCCATATCCAATGTTTTAAGTGATTGCCATGCACATTCTGAATTAGGATATACAATACCTCCATACTCTACAGAACATGGATAAAAATTGCTAAAACAACCATATTTTTCATTACTTCTTGAAAATTTAATCATTTTAATACCTCCATCAATTTCTTCAAATAATAAAGCTGTAATAAATGCATCATATTTATTACAGCTTTATTATATAAAAATAAGCAATTTTATTTTGTTCAAAATTCTGAAAAAAATCTCTATTTTATCTTCATATTCTGTCTTCTGATTTCTGCGCCAAGTATGCCTGCTCCTATACTGATAAACAATCCAATCGCACAGATAATTCCAATTGCAAGCATGTCATTTCGGCTCACTCCACCCAGACTATCCTGTACAGCGAAATCCATCCCCATAATCACAGCAAAAACAATTCCTCCACGGAAGCCTTCCAGCCAAATATTAGAATTTCTGAATTCTTTTCCCGGAATTTTGTGATTCAGATATACCATGCTCACGAAAACGATAACTGACACAGCAATGATCATATAAATTCCCATATTCAGTCTGTTTTTTAATATGAAAACAGGCACGTAAATTAATAGCATTACTGCCAATAGCAACCCATAAAGAGCGATCTGATATCCATACATTTGCGCTTTACTGATGGAGGAAACTAATATTTTTTCTGTCTCTTCCTGGTAATGCTCTGCCTCAATTTTTTTCCCCGCCAGCAGTTCACTCACACTAATTCCAAGTTCCTGACAAAGGTCTTCCAGAATTGCCACATCCGGAAATGATCTACCGGTCTCCCACTTCGATACTGCCCGGTCTGTTACATTCAGCTTTTCCCCGAGAGCCTTCTGTGTAAGCCCTTTTTCTTTCCTGCACTCTGCAATAAATGTTCCGGTCGCTTTTGAGTTCGCCATATCACAACCTCCTTCGTTATCCTGTAAATAAATTCTAGCACACAGGCTCGAAAAAAGCACCCTGCCAGTGGTAGAGTGCCCTGTAATCCCTGTAAACTGAGCTTTTATATAAAAATTCTTTACACAGATACATGAAATTTTTTATTAGTCATCGATTCCAACCATTACAGATGTTGCTTTAATAACTGCGTAAGCTGCCTTTCCAACTTCAAACCCAAGCTCTTTGATAGAATTCATGGAAATTGTGGAGCTGATAATATTCTCCCAACTGTATTTTTTAACGTATATCACGTTTCTTTATTATACTTGCCGGGGAGCCAGAAAAGCAACCGTTTCTAACAGATTTTTAGTCGAAAAAAGATTGTGTATCGCTCTCAAATGAGCTATTCTAAAGCCAGAATAGAGGATTTATGTGTCGCAGAGTACAACACTCTGCGACACAATATTGTTATTAATCAAATTCTGCCACCTGCATCTCAAAGTCTATCTGCGTGCTACAATTTCAACTCCTTTAACAACCGCCCCTGATAATCAGAATCCTCGACGGCTCGTTTTAAATCATCTATTCTTCCAAGTTCTATCAACCGCTTATGCAATTCATTAATCTGTTTTGCACCTTCTTCCCTGCCAATTCGCTCGCCTTCTTCTCTTCCAATCCTGGTCGCATAATGGAGCTGCGCATACTTATCCCGTTTATACTTCAATCTCGTCTCATACTCCAGACGCTTCTTCTCGTCCGCACTGAGTCTGTCCAGTTCTTCATACGCTTCTCCAAAATACTCGTCCTGCTTTGCCATCTCTTTTAACTCCTTCCGGCTCTTTGCATTGAGAAATCGCATCCACCTTATGATTCCTTCTTCGTTCTGATCTTCCGGTGGTAACTTCCCCAATTCCAACACATGAATCTCCATAACATCTGTATAAACTTCTCCCGTCTTGGTATCACAAAATGTAATCTTCCGATAGCACCTGCTATCCTCCGGGAAATGTACAAAATCCAGAATACTGACATGAATGCATTTCTGAATTTTGTCATAATCATCACCTTTATGAATCTGATCTGTGACCATCTTGCTTAAATAAAACACAATCCGTTTTTTCCAAAAATCAAATTCTGCCACCTGCATCTCAAAGTCTATCTGCGTGCCATCATGCATTTCAACTCGAACATCCAAAATTCCATATTTATCGTCTTCGTACTCTTTTCTGAGTATGGTCGGCAACAGTCTGGTCTCCTTGATTTCTTCTGGTCTTACTCCCAACAATGCTGCAATAATTCCTTTTCGCACCTTTTCATTTCTCATCAGTTCTTTGAAACAAAAATCTACGGTCGGAAGCATGATAAACTCGTCATCTGTACGGTTCTTTTGTACTTTAGTTCCTGTTCTTTTTGACATATACTCTCCTCTCCGACAACTTCCTATAGTCTGAGAAAAGATTATCTAAAGATATTTTACCATATATTAATAGTATATTCCAGTTGGATATGCTATTCTTCAAATAACATTCTGTGCCGCACCAGGTTTCTTCCCAGCCTATATTCACTTGTCACACGTTCATCACTTTGGAATAACACCCGATACTCTGAGCCTCCGAAATGAATGAAATTAAATAGATACCTTTTGCAGATAACAAGAATCGCCATCTGCGTGACGTTAGAATAACACATATATGATAGTTTTGCAATAAATAAATCTGCAACTTCGCACTCTATGAAGAGCTTCAAGCATAATTAAATTCAACCATCACACTCTCTTCTTCCCTTCCTCCTCCCAATAACATCGCACATAACAAAATCCAGCCAACTGTTACTCAGATAATTGAGGAATTTGCAACATTTTGCGAGCATCATTAATCTGTAAGTGCACTGTCTGAGCCGCCCTTTGGCGAGTTTGCACGCACAGATTTAATAGATAGCGCAGCAAAATTTGTAAAAATTCATCATATCTGATGACAGCTGGCTGGATTATTATATTATGTCGAATTATCTAACACATTTTTACTGAGTTCTCAGCTCTGCTCCCATCTTCTTCTGCAGCTTCTTCATAACCTGATTTGCTACATTTTCAATCTCCTGGGAAGTCAGTGTCTTCTCATTAGATCCGATGGTCAGTCTGATTGTCACAGATTTCTTGCCCTGTGGGATTTGTTTTCCACGGTACTCATCTACGAAATCTGCTTTCTTAAGGAACTCGCTGGCTTTCTTCTTGCCAAGAATTGCCTCATGCATATCACTCCATACTGCATTGGAGTCAAAGAGCATGGAAATGTCATACTCGTTCTCCGGATATGCTGCAAGGTGAGTGAATTTATTGGTTCTGGAAATGAGTGGTTTCAGTTTCAGAACATCTAATTCAAAGAGCATTACGGACAAGTTCTTGATTCCGCAGTCCATAGATGCCTTCTTAGCCAGAAGTCCCATATCACCAATCTTCTCGTCTCCACAATAAATGTTGAGCCATACTACATTGTCAGCCCATACTGGTTTCTCTTCTTTTCTGAACTCAAATGCTGCCTGATGTGTATAACGTGGCATATACTCCAGAACACCTTTGGCTTCCTGGAAGAGTTCTTTCACATCTTTCACACTGCTTGCAAATGCTCCGGCAATGTGGCGGCGCTGCTCTGGCAGTAACTCAGACTTGTCGTATGGTGAAGTATAGTTCGCATCATGGAATACCTGAGCTTCCTCAAAGATTGAGAAATCATTGAAGTAACGCTCATTCTTTGCAACTGCCTCGCAAATGTTCGGAAGCAGAGAAGCACGCAGGTAACTGAGATCCGGTGCCGGTGGTGTTGAAAGACGAAGCATTCCTTCTGTCGTCTGCATAATTGCATTCAGATATACATCATTTACCCAAGGATATGTGTAGATTTCCTGCATTCCACAACGAATTGCAAGGAACTCTTTCATATTTCTTACAAGATCCTGATCTTTCTGATTGATTGCACTGTCAAATGTTGTTGTAAATGATGTTGGCTCGAAATTGTCGTATCCATACATTCTGGCAACTTCTTCCATTACATCATCTTTAATGGAAATGTCACCTGTAGAACGCCATGTCGGAGCGATAACGTGCATGTCCTCACCATTGATCTGTACATCAAATCCAAGTTTCTCAAGCTTGCCCTGGATCTCATCATTTGTCAGATGCTTTCCAAGTCTCTTCTCAAGCCATACAAGATTTACATCAATCTCAGCTCTCTTGAGTTTCTTTACATATTTATCACAGTAACCTGTCACTTTTAACTCTGGATACAGCTCTTTGAAATACTGCATGGAAAGTGCAAGTGCCTGGTCACATCTCTCAGGATCGATAGCTTTTTCATATCTTGAAGAAGCTTCTGTACGGTTATCATAACGAAGTGCAGTTCTTCTGATTCCTGCTGCCTCGAAGTTTGCGACCTCAAGAATGACACGCTCTGTCTTAGGCAGGATAGAATCCTTTGCTCCACCCATAACACCGGCCAGTGCAACAGGTCCCTCGGAATCTGTAATTACAAGATCATCTGTACAAAGAGAAAGCTCTTTGTCATTAAGAAGAAGTAACTTCTCATTTTCTGCTGCATGTCTTACAACGATGTGATCAGAAATGTTATCTGCGTCAAATGCATGTGTCGGGTTACCAGTTGCGAGCATCACATAGTTTGTAATGTCAACCAATGCATTGATTGGACGCATACCAACCTTCCAGATTCTACTCTGCATCTGATATGGTGCCTCTTTTACATTTACACCAGACATTTCTACTCCGATATATCTTGGACATCTGTCTGGATCAGCAATCTCTACATTAAAATCAGACTGTACATCTGTCTCAAATGGCTTGATCTCAGCTAATGGCAGATTGTATAATGCTGCGATCTCGCGGGCGATACCATAGTGTCCCCACAGATCCGGTCTGTTTGTCATTGATTTGTTATCAATCTCAAGAAGAACATCGTTCAGGTCAAGGGCATCTGCCAGAGTTGTTCCTGCCGGTACATCAAATGCGGACAGGTCAAGAATCTCTGCTTCCTGAGATGCCGGGAAGAGATCTCCCAGTCCGATCTCGTCAGATGCACAAATCATTCCGTAGGAAGCCACGCCGCGAAGTTTAGACTTCTTGATCTCAACAGGCTCTCCCTCTCCATGCCAGCGGACAATTGCTCCCGGGCAGGATACGGCAACACGCATACCTTTTTCAAGATTGATACCACCGCAGACGATGTCTTTGATCTCACCGTCACCGATGTCTACTTTGCAGACACGAAGCTTATCTGCATTTGGATGTGGCTTGATATCCTCGATCACACCTACTACCATATGGTC
>ERZ773239.2363-NODE-2363-length-11098-cov-6.955900_pt1 | contig 11098 bp, 9 predicted proteins | sample MGYA00580521_ERZ773239 | MGnify/ENA primary metagenome ERZ773239 (study PRJEB29015, sample SAMEA2737801) | human gut metagenome | biome: human gut; feature: human-associated habitat; material: faeces | place: China | collected 2012 ... | reverse complement strand
TGAATTTTATAGTTTTAAATATTGAAATCCATTTATATACTAATTTTACTACTTCAAAAATTTATATTATCTATATACAAAAAAGATAACTAATCTTATAAAAATATATAAAAATTAGTTATCTAAATTCTTTATTATTATACTTTGTAATATTTATATATGTATTTTCTTATTTATCACCTAAGCTTTTTGCTCATTTTAAATAAATTAATTTAATTTTTATTATACAGCCTTATTACTTAATATTTTACTTAAATTTTTTATTTCATTTACTTCTGTTAAAACGCCTCTTATATTTGCAAAAATTATCTTATTATCAATTTCATTTGAAGCTTTTATATTTTCCTCTATCTTTTTAATAACTTCATTAATATTTACATTATTTATATTCGGTAACACTTTTAAATAATCATTTAAATAGCTTATATCATTATTTTCATTCTTCTTAATTCTTATTAGTGTATATAATTGATAAATATCAATTATTAAAATTCTCATTTTATTAAAATAATCTGTATAATCTTCTTTAATATAATCTGCATTATTAACTGCTAATCTTTCCTCTATCATAGTAGTTACAAGTAATAATGTATCCATTTCATGAGTACTATTGTTTTTATCTAAGCTTTCCTTGTAAACATTATTTAACATTGCATAAATAACCTGTTTGTATGTACCTAATAATTCTTCATTTGCATCCTTCATTTTTACTGGTAATACAAGTCTATTAATAATAACAGCTATTATAATACCAAATATAACAAATGTTATTCTATCCATAGTTATCATTATAGCTCCACTAGTCATAGCAGCAGCACCAATTGCAGATATTGTTGTATAAATAGTTCCATATCTATATGTTGATGTATATGATCTTAAATAACCAGCTACCATTAATATTAACATTCTAATTGTTGCATTTTTAAATATTGTAAATGATATAACTACTATAGCTCCACCAACTAAGGTTGCAAATATCCTGTCCCTTAGCTTTTTTTGTGCTAATTCATATATAGGAATTATTATTGCAAATGCCGTAAAGTATATCCATCTTCCTTCTGCAAACTTAAAATAATCTGCAATAAAAGCAGAAATAGTTATTCCTAATGATAATCTAATAGCATAAGAAAACTTCACTGATTTTGTATAAAATTCTCTTTTATGAATATTAGCCATCTTATATTCTTCTGGTATATCATTACTTGATTTTATTTTATTATAATTTTCTTTACCCAATAATTTTAACTCTTCTAACGCTAACTTTAACCTATTAATAGTATTTAATATTCTTAATTCCACTAAATCATTTATATCTTCTCTCTTATAATTATTTAGTATTTTACTTATAACATTATCAATATCTTTTAACTCATCCTCTTTACCTAAACTACGTTTTAATTCTTGTAAACAAATTTGTAAATCATTTGTAATTTTCTTATTTTTAATATTACTTTCTAATAGAATTGATAATTTTTCTAAAATTATTACTATATTTAATTTTAATCTACCTTCTTCTGTTACATAAAAATCATCTTTTCTACTATCATAAACAATTTTTCTAAAAGAGTTAGCATCACTTTTTATTGCATCATTTATTTCTTCATTACTGCCAGTATTATTTATTTTTTTTATAATATTATCACAAATACTACCTATCAATTTATTTCCAGATTTAGTAGTCTTATTTTTATTAATTGCAAATTGAATTAATATAATTCCTACTGGAGCAACTAAAAGTGAAAGCATTCTCATTGGCAATTCAGCTTTAGTAATAGGAGTAGCTAATAAAAACATATATTGTAATATAAATGGTAAATATACCGCTGTTTTCAAATTATAATAAAATGTATATGTTAATATAAAAACCCCTATAAAGTTTATTGGTATGGCTAACCAAATATTAAGGTTTGCTATATATGTAAATATACCTATTCCTAAATTTATTATAAGTAACTTAAAAAAATTTCTTCCTGGTGAAACTGTAAGATTAATTTGTGTAAGCATTAAAATTGCAGTTATTCCCATTACTCCAATAAGTATATTTTTATCTCCAAAAATCATCCTAAATGTTATTACAAATGCCATTATAAAAACATATAAAATGGTTTGTGATATAATAAATTGCTTAGTTATTTTTATTTTTCCAGCCAAAATAATATCTTCCTTTCATAATAAATATACCAAATTTAAATATTAATAATACTTTTTATATATTATTATCTTATATTTATATAATTATTAGTTTTTTATTTTTATATAAAAAATGAGTAACTTTAAGCTCATTTTATAACATCAATTTCGTAACTTTAAATTTTAAAATATATTCATATTGCTAAACTTATATCTTCAAAATTTTATATTTTTCTAGACTTTAAAAAAGCTTATTATTTCTAATTAAATAACCACCTTTTTTTCAAAATAAATATCATAATTTTTCTCTTCTTAAAGAAGACTTAATAAACAATTCTTGTAATGTTTCACTATCACCAGTTTCTAAACAATTCTTAATTTTATCTAATTCAACTTCAAAATTATAAATTGCTTTAAGTAAATTCTCCTTATTTCCTAAAAATAATTGACTCCATAAGGATTCATTAATATTAGCAATCCTAGTTAAATCTCTATAACTATCACCTATAAATTCACCTGTATTTCTTCCATCAATATCACTATTTATAAGTGCTACTGCTAATACATGAGGTAATTGACTAGTAAATGATATTATTTCATCATGATACTTTGGAGATATTTTCTTAATATGCTTAAACCCCATCTTATATGCTAATTCTTCAATTAAATTTAAGTTTTCATCTTTATTTTTATCTGTAACAGTAATTAAAAAATTTGCACCTTTAAAAACTTTATTAGTTGCATAATCTATACCTTTTTTTTCTCTTCCTGCCATTGGATGTGCAAAAATAAAATCAACTTCTTTTGGCAATATTTTAGCTATTTCATTTATAAATAACTGCTTAATGCCTGTTACATCTGTAATTATTACTCCACTTTTAAAATTTTCTTTATTATTTATAATAAAATTCTTTACTAAATTAGGATAAATGGCTAAAACAATTAAATCAGCACTTTTGATTATTTCATTTTCATTTTTATAACCCTCTTTAATAATTCCTAGTGCTTTCGCCTTTTTTAATGTTTCTACATCTTTATCTACACCATAAACATCAGTATATCCAGCGTCCTTAAGTGCCATTGCATATCCCCCTCCAATAACACCAAGACCTACAATAACTATTTTCATAATTTCACCTCCTTTTGTAGTTAGTAGTTTGTAGTTTATAGTTATTGGTGAAATTCAGCTTAAGTTGAATTTCTTTAATTTATATTTTCAGAAACTCCCCAAGGAGTTTCATCCTTAACTACTAACTTACTCCTAATTAAAAACTAATTTATAAAACTTTTCCTTCTATTTCAGCTAAAGCTTTTACTTTTTTCATTACTTTATCAAATAATTCTGGCTTAAGTGATTGTTGCCCATCACTTAATGCACATTGTGGATTATTGTGAACTTCTATCATAAGCCCATCTGCTCCTACAGCTATTGCTGCTTTAGCTAATGGTTCTACTAAATACCAATATCCTGATGCATGACTTGGATCAACTATTACTGGTAAATGCGATAATTTTTTAATTACTGGTATAGCACTTAAATCTAAAGTATTTCTAGTGTATGTTTCATAAGTTCTTATTCCCCTTTCACAAAGAATAATATTTTCATTTCCACCAGCCATTATATATTCAGCACTCATAAGCCATTCTTCAATAGTAGCAGATAATCCTCTCTTTAATAAAATTGGCTTATTTGTTTTACCTAACTCCTTTAATAAATCAAAGTTTTGCATATTTCTAGTACCAACTTGAATTACATCAACATTATTTACAAATTCATCTATATATTTAGGAGACATTATTTCTGTAACTATTGGTAACCCTGTTTCTCTTTTTGCTATCTTTAATAACTCTAATCCTTCAAGTTCTAATCCTTGGAAGCTATAAGGTGATGTTCTTGGCTTAAATGCCCCTCCCCTTAAAAAGTTTGCTCCTGATTTCTTTATTGATTTAGCAATTTCAATTATTTGTTCTTCACTTTCAACAGAACAAGGCCCTGCCATTATTCCTAAATGATTTCCTCCAACTAACGTTCCATCAACATTAACTATTGTGTCATTTGGCTTAAATAATCTATTTGCTTTCTTAAATGGTTCTTCAACCTTTAAGATTTTATCAACACCATTAAAAGATAATATTTTATCAGGATCAACAGCTCTAGTTTCTCCAACCACACCTATAATACAAAAAGTTGCTCCTTGAGAAAGATTAACTCCTAATCCATGATTAATTAATTCATTTTTTACAGCCATCACTTCATTTTGACTACACTTAGGATTCATTACTATTACCATTTCTACCGTACCTCCATACTTCATTTAGTTTGTAGTTAGTAGTTTGATGTTGAAATTCCTTATGGAATTTCTTAAATCTTATTTTTTAAAATTCAGCAAAAGCTGAATTTTTTCCTTAACTACTAACTATTAACTCCTAATTACTAACTATTTCTAAGTTTTGCTATTTTATCTACTATTTCGTCCAAGCTTCCTGTATTTTCAACTCTATAATCACAATATTTTTTATATAAATCATATCTTTCATCATATAATTTATATAAAACTTCCTTACCATTTGCTAATAGTGGTCTTTTTTCTACTTGTATATCACCTAATATATTTTCTACTGGCCTATCAATAAAAACAACTATTGAATTTTTCTTTAAATATTCTATATTTATAGATTTTTTTATAACTCCTCCACCAGAAGAAATAATTGTTTTACTTTTTTCACCAAGTACCTTACAAGTTTCTGTTTCTATATTTCTGAAATAATCTTCACCATTTCTAAATAATTCTATTATACTCTTTTGTTGCTTATTTTCAATATAAAAATCCATATCTACAAATTCATACTTCAATTTATCTGAAAGTAAATTTCCTACTGTAGTCTTTCCACACCCAGGTAACCCTATTAGTGTAATACTTTTCTCCATATCCTTCATCCCTCCACTTCCACTATTTAAACTCTTTAGATAAATCATCATATATATAATTTATCAATTCATTACTTATTTCTTTATCATTAAATATAGACTGACTTTTTACTGCTTGACCTACTAGCATAAGCAATCCACCTATAGCTACTTTTCCTTCCTCTTTTGCAAATTGAAGAAATTTAGTTTTCATTGGATTGTATACTAGGTCTACAACTACTTCAAAATTTTTAATTACTTCCTTATTTACTGCAGAATCATAAATTTTAGGAAACATTCCAACAGGAGTCGTATTAATAATTAAATAACCTTTTATATTAATTAAGTCATTATAGTTTATAATACTTATTTTTTTATTATCTTTATTTAAATTAATATTTTTAGGATTTCTACTTACTATATATATTTTTTCTACATCATTATCAAGTAAATAAGTAATAACAGCCTTACATGCTCCCCCAGCTCCTAACACAACTGCAGTTTTATTTTTTATACTTATATTTTTGCTTTTAAGCATAATATGAATTCCAAAATAATCAGTATTATATCCATATAATTTGTTATCCTTAAGCATTACAGTATTTACAGCCCCTATTCTAGCTGCTTCATCTGAAATATTATCTAAATACTTAATTATACTTTCTTTATATGGAATTGTAACATTAAAGCCTTTTATCTTAAGTAATTTTATAGCATTAACAAAATCACCTAATTTATCATTTGGAATTTCAAATAATTTATATGCACCTTCAGTATTGTTTTTTTCTAATATTATTTTATTAATCCTTGGTGATAAGCTATGTTCCAACCTTTCACCTAATAATCCATAGAATTCCATTTAAGAACACCCCCTTTAATAGTTTCAAGTTTCAAGTGACAAGTTTAGGTATAAATTCAACTTACGTTGAATTAAAAAAATATATCTAAGAATCCTTATTAGTTTCTTCATTAGCCTATCACTTATCACTGATTTTACGTTTAATATTTAAACTTGTCACTTGCCACTTATCACTTGAAACTTGCTCTTCTCCTAACTACTAACTAATTTATAGCTTCCTAGTAATTTAAAGTATTCACTATTCTCTTCAATTAATTTAATTGCTTTTTTAACATCTTCATTTTCTATATTACCTTCAAAATCTACATATAATAGGTATTGCCAAAGTTCACTTTTACTTGGTCTAGATTCTATTTTTAGCATATTAATATTATTTTCTGCAAAGTGCCTTAATAAGTTATATAAAGTACCAGATTTATCATCTAATGAAAATACAACTGTAATTTTATTGCATTCTTTTGATGATTCTAATTCTTTACCTATAATAATAAATTTTGTTTGATTATCATCTTTATCATTTATTTCCTCTTGAATTACATCTAAATTATATATTTCAGCTGCTCTTAAGCTTGCAATTGCTGCCTTAGATTTATCATTTAATTCTGATATATACTTAGCACTAATTGCTGTATTGTGAAATGGAATAAGTTTTAATTTATTATTATTACTTAAAAACTCTCTACTTTGTTCAAATCCTTGAGGATGTGAGTAAATTTCCTTTATATCACTAATTTTAGTTCCTTTTATCCCAATTAAATTTTGATTTATTTTTATGCACTCTTCCCCAACTATATAAAATCCATACTTAACTAATAAATCATACACATTTGTAATTGCCCCTGTATATGAATTTTCTATAGGTAATATTCCATAATCTATTTCATTACTTTTTAATGCTATAAATACCTCTTCAAATTCTTCATAATTAGTATTTTTATGCTTTTCTCCAAAGTATTTAATCATAGCTTCTTCACTAAAAGAACCCTTTACACCTTGATAACCAATTTTAATATTACTTAAATTCTTTTTATTAGTATTAACTGAAATGTTATCATTTATTTTATTTATTATGTCATAATTGTTTTCTTCAAAAACTTCTTCTTGAAGACTTCTGCTTAATGTCATTAAATTATTAAAAAAACTTTCTGTAAGCTTTGAATATTTCTTATTGCTTAATCTAGCAACATTTTTCTTTATAACTTCAATTTCTCTTACTTCATTAAATATTGTCATATTATTTTCAATTTTATACTTTGCTACATTAATTGCTATATTCATTCTTTTTTCAAATAACTTAACTAACTCTTCATCTATATTATCAATTTCTCTTCTACACTCTAAAAGATCCAAAGCAACGTTCTCCCCTCTTATTCATAATTAGTTTCAAGTGATAAGTGATAAGTTTAGGTATAAATTCAGCTTATGCTGAATTTAATAAAATATATTCTAAGAAACTCCCCAAGGAGTTTCATCCTTAACTTGCCACTTGTCACTTGAAACTTGCCACTTTAAAAATTTGTCACTTTAAACTAACTATTCATCAGTTCTGTTATTCCAATTGCTGCTACTGCTTCTATAACTGGAAGTGCCCTTTGTACTATGCAAGGATCATGCCTTCCTTCTATGCATAAAGTTGTTTCTTCCATAGTTACTATATTAACAGTATTTTGCTCCTTAAATATTGAAGCTGTTGGCTTTATTGCTACATTAAATATTATTGGCATTCCATTAGTAATTCCACCCAAAATACCACCATTATTATTAGTTTTTGTTTTAATATTTCCATTTTCTAAGTAATATTCATCATTTGCTTCTGATCCTCTCATTTTAGAAATATCAAATCCTTTTCCAAACTCAATTCCTTTAACTGCTGGTACCGAAAACATTAAATGAGCTAATGTTGATTCTACTGAATCAAAAAATGGATCTCCAATACCTGGACTTACCCCTAAAATAGCACATTCTATAGTTCCTCCAATAGAATCTCCACTACTTCTTGTGCTTAAAATTTCTTGTCTCATTTCATCTTCTAATTTAGTATTAATTAATGGCAGTTCATTTTCTTTAAATGAATTTAATAATTCATCACTTATATCACTTTCTAAAAAACTACAATCTTTTATTTTTCCTATTGAATTAATATGTGCTGAAACTATTATTCCTTTTACTTCTAATATTTGCTTACAAATAGCTCCTGCAAAAACTAATGGAGCAGTTATTCTTCCTGAAAAATGTCCTCCACCCCTATAATCATTAAAACCTTTGTATCTTACAGCTCCTGTATAATCTGCATGACCTGGTCTCATTACATCTTTAAGTTTTGAATAATCCTTAGACTTTGTATTTGAATTTCTTATTATTGCACATAATGGTGTTCCTGTAGTTTTTCCTTCAAAGTATCCACTTAATATCTCTGGAATATCTGATTCTTTTCTTGGTGTTGATAACGAACTTTTCCCTGGTGCTCTTCTTGACATCTCCATCATTATCTTATCCATATCAATAGAAAATCCTGCAGGAAGCCCATCAATGGTTATTCCAATTGCATTTCCATGAGATTCTCCAAAAATAGATAATTTTATTTTACTTCCCCACATTCCACTCATGAATATTTCCTCCTAAAGTTTTAAAATCTTCAAAGAAATTTGGATAAGATTTGACTATACATTTATAATCCTTTATTATTATAGGCTCATTACACTTTGTAGAAGCAATTGCTAAAGTCATTGCTATCCTATGATCATTATGGCTCCATACTTCTACTCCACCTTGTAATTCACTTACTCCTGTTACTACTAATCCATCTTCTTTTTCAATTATCTTTGCACCTAATTTATTTAATTCCATTGTAACTGCAGCAAGCCTATCACATTCCTTTATTCTTAATCTTCCTGCATTTATTATTTCAGTAGTTCCTTCTGATAAAGCTGCTACTGCTGTTAATACTGGTATAATATCTGGGCATTGACTACCATCAATTATTGTGTTAACTAATTTCTCTTTTAATATTGCTTTTACACCTTTATCACTTGCAGTAAATTCAACATTCATTCTTTTTAAAATATCTATTACTTCTTTATCTCCTTGAAGGGACTTTAAATCTAAGTCTTTACATAATACATTATTGCCTAGTGCATCTGCACATAAGAAAAATGCAGCTTGTGAATAATCTCCTTCAACTCTGTAATTTCTTGCATTGTATCTTTGATTTCCCTTTATAACAAATTCTCTATAATCATTATTTATTACTTCAATTCCAAAATCACTAATAGCTTTTAATGTTAAATCAATATATCCCTTTGATTCAATTTTTGTTGTAATAGTAATTTTAGAATCTGAATTTAATAATGGCAATGTAAATAATAATCCTGTTATAAATTGTGAGCTTACATTTCCTTCAACTTCAAAATTACCTGGCTTTAGTTTTCCATTTATAATCAAATTAAGATTTCCCTCTTCACAAGAATATTCAATTCCTTGATTTTCAAAAATGTTATAATAAGTTGTTAATGGTCTCTTACCTAAGTTTCCTTTTCCTACAAACTTACTTTTACCACTAAACAACATTGATATAGGAACTAAAAATCTTAAAGTTGATCCCGATTCATTGCAATTTATAATTCTAAACTCATTATTTTCTTTATTACTTTTATATATTCCAACTATCTCTAAGTAATCATCATACTTTACTATTGATGCACCCAAGGCTTTCATTCCTTCAATAGTTGCTATTATATCATCTGAATAATCTATATTTTCTATTATACTTAATCCATCACTTAAAGCTGCACAAATAATTGCTCTATGTGCCATACTTTTAGATGGTGGTATTTTAACTTCTCCACTTAATTTTGATGGAGTTATCATTAAATTTGCCATAACTATATCTCCCCTTACTTTAGTTAGTTTCAAGTGATAAGTTTAGAGTGATAAGTTAAGGTATAAATTCAGCTTATGCTGAATTTAAAAAATATATTTCAGAAACTCCTTAGGAGTTTCATCCTTAACTTGTAACTTGCCACTTATTACTTGTAACTTGCCACTTAAAACTATCTAACTCTTAACTAAAAAAGCTTATTGTTGTTTTATATATTTCTGAATCTCCTATTTCTTTTAATACAATAATATTTAAGTCATTTCCCATTTTCTTTTTATCTAAATTAATTGCTTCTAATAATTCTTTTAAATTAACATTTACCTCATAAGGAAGATTATATTTAATCAATATATCTTTTATTTTTTCAGCTGTTTCCTTTTTAGTTAATCCCTTTTCTTCACTTATTTTAGTTATCATATACATTCCAATTGCAACAGCTTCACCATGAGTATATTTTTCATAATTATAATATTGTTCTATTGAATGTCCTAATGTATGCCCAAAATTTAAAAGCATTCTTTCGCCTTTATCTTTTTCATCTCTTTCCACAACTTGTCTTTTAATATCACAACATTTATAAATTACTTCTTCCATATTACTCATTAACTGTTCATTATCTTTCATTTTATATAAAAATTCAAAAAAGTTACTATCTTTTATACATCCATATTTTATTACTTCACCCATTCCATCAGCAAAGAATTTATCATTTAATGTACTTAGTACTTGCGGATCTATTAATACACATTTTGGATGATAAAAGCTTCCAACTAAATTTTTTCCTCTTTCTAAATCTACAGCAACTTTACCTCCAACACTACTATCCACTTGTGCTAAAAGTGATGTTGGTATTTGTATAAAGTCTATTCCTCTTAAATATGTAGAAGCAGCAAATCCAGCTAAATCTCCTATAACCCCTCCACCTAATGCAATTATTAAATCACTTCTAGTTAGATTAAAATTTAAAAATTCATTATAAATATCAGGTAATGTATTAAAACCTTTTGTTTTTTCTCCTGGTTCTAAAGATAGCAATTTAACTTCAAAGTTTTTGTTTTTTAATGAAAATAAAACCTTATCTCCATAATATTTACTTACATTATGGTCAGTAATTATAAGTATTCTTTTTCCTTTGTAAACCTTACTAACTTCTTCTCCAACTCTATTAATAATTCCCTTTTCAATTATTATAGGATAACTTTTTTCCTTTAAATCAATTACTAATTCCATTGCATGACCTTTCTAATATTAATTATTACTGTATTTCAAAGTGAACTACTCTCCACTTATAGAAGTGGGAGCTTCTTGGTCAATATACCTAACG
>ERZ773239.2354-NODE-2354-length-11168-cov-7.450193_pt1 | contig 11168 bp, 10 predicted proteins | sample MGYA00580521_ERZ773239 | MGnify/ENA primary metagenome ERZ773239 (study PRJEB29015, sample SAMEA2737801) | human gut metagenome | biome: human gut; feature: human-associated habitat; material: faeces | place: China | collected 2012 ... | reverse complement strand
GAAGCCCCCGAAGCTTGCACAGCTTTCTTTATTTGATTAGCAGGGGCTTGTTTATGACTTTTAACTTTCTGGGGCCTGGATTAACTGTAAATGTTGAGGCCAAAGTCAAAGAGCAAATTATTTTGGACAGCAGTAAAAAAAAACATCTTTAACCGTTTGACTATACGAAATTTTTCGAGCATAATTTCGCACTCTGCGCGTTAAGTTATTTGAGCAAACAAAAAGGCTTCAGCAGAACGCAGACTGCATTGAAGTGTTAAAGGTATATACATGTACGCAATTATTAAAACCGGCGGCAAACAGTACACTGTTGCTGTTGGCGACAAGGTTAAGGTCGAAACCCTCCCGGGTGACGTTGGCTCCCAGATCAAACTCGTGGAAGTCCTCGCTGTTAAGAACGACGAAGGCCTTAAGCTTGGTAATCCGACGATTCCCGGCGCTTTTGTTACTGCCACAGTCCTGTCTGAAGGACGTCATGAAAAAGTTCGTATTTTCAAGTTCCGTCGTCGTAAACACTCCATGAAGAGTGCTGGTCACCGTCAGAACTACACCGAACTCAAGATTGATGAGATTTCGGCCTAATTGGATTTTTAAATAAGAGGTATTTGAAATGGCACATAAGAAAGGCGGCGGATCTACACGTAACGGCCGCGATTCCAACGCACAACGTCTTGGCGTTAAAGTTTTCGGCTCTGAAATGATTCAGCCGGGCGCTATCATTGTTCGTCAGCGCGGTACCACATTCCATGCCGGTGAAAATGTCGGTATGGGCCGTGACCACACTTTGTTTGCTAAAGTTGCCGGTAAGGTCGAGTTCGTTGTTCACGGACGTCTGAACCGTCACTACGTTAACGTTGTTCCGGTTGCTTAATTAGACCGCGAATCAAACAAAGAAGCGCCCCATTCCTAGCAGGGAACGGGGCGCTGATTTTTTTATCAGCTATGCCCGTAAAACACCGTCATTTATGACGGTGATATAAGGGCCTAGTCCGAAGGACTGGCTATGCTAAACTGGCTCTATCTTTTCAGATCTAGGGGCGGGCTGTCCCGAAGTTAAGTCTGTAGAGAGATGTGAGACCTGAAGGAGTATACGGTTGTGTCCAAGCACGTAAAACTCCTTTTGGAGAACGTGCAAAAACCAAGCTGTACTCCTTTGGGCAATCCCGCTGAAGCAGAAACCCGCCGAGGCAACTTCGACATTAAGCTACGGCTGTCGGAGAAGCGGCAGGAATCCTCTTCATTTATGGAGGGGAGGAAGTCAAACGGCTATCATCAACTCCGTACCTAATAAGCCCTTTCGGACAGGAAATAAAAATGAAATTTGTAGATGAAGCGAAAATTGAAGTTTTTGCGGGTAAAGGCGGAAACGGCGTAGCTTCTTTCCGACGCGAAAAATTTATTCCTAAAGGCGGCCCTGACGGCGGAGACGGCGGCCGCGGCGGCTCTATTTATGCCGTTGCCGACAGAAACCTAAATACTCTGATCGACTATCGCTACACACGTAAATTCCAGGCTAAGAACGGCGAAAACGGCCGCGGCAGTGACTGTTATGGCAGAGGCGCTCCCGACATCGAACTTCGTGTTCCGGTCGGAACAGTGATTACCGACTTGGATACCGGTGAAACGATTGCCGACTTGGATAAGAACGGTGAAAAAGCGCTCCTTGCCAAAGGCGGTAGGGGAGGTTTGGGCAATCTGCACTTTAAGACCTCTACCAACCGAGCTCCTCGTCAATGCACCCCTGGAGAACCTGGTCAGGAAAGAACACTCAAGCTTGAGCTGAGAGTTTTGGCTGACGTTGGTCTTTTAGGTCTTCCGAATGCCGGCAAGTCCACACTGATTTCTGCGGTTTCTAATGCCAAACCCAGAATCGCCGACTATCCCTTTACAACATTGCATCCGCACCTTGGAGTTGTCCGTGCGGGTCCTGAATCCAGCTTTGTGATTGCCGATATTCCGGGTCTGATCGAGGGCGCTTCCGAAGGCGCCGGTTTGGGACATCAGTTCCTGCGTCATTTATCCAGAACCAGCTTGCTGCTTCACGTCATTGACGTGGCTCCTCTCGATACAGAAGAAGATCCTATCGCAGCTGCTCGCGCCATCGTTGAAGAACTAAGAAAGTTCGATCCGGCCTTAGCAGAAAAGCCGCGCTGGGTTGTTCTCAACAAGATGGACTTGGTTCCGGAGGAAGACCGAGCCGCCGTTGTAGACAAGTACCGTGAAGCATTCGGTACAGATGTTCCGATGTTTGCGATTTCCGCCGTAACACGTGAAGGCACTGAAGCTTTAGTCAAGGCAATTGCTGAAGATATTCACGAACAGCGCAGACAGCTGATCAAAGAAAGCGAACCGGACGTCCGCTTTGATGAAGATGAAGAAGTCTTCCCGCCCGAAGGCGGAGAGCCTGAAGAAAGCGAACAAAAGTAAGCTAATCGCAAAAAAGAAACCGCCGAAAGCTAGAACTTCCGACGGTTTTCTTTTATTCCCTTTCCTAATCTTCTCCAGGGAAGGGAATCGGTTTTAATGAGCTAACAGAGATTAGAAGCTGTATCTTACGCCGATGCTGACCTGCCACGGATTGCGGACAGGAGAGCCTGCGGATGTCTTGACCTGACCATAAGCAGAAATGTTCTTGGTCGGGTTAAACGTACCGCCGACAGCGAATTCGCCCCATGTTCCGCCAATGTCATCTCTGTAAGTGCGTTTTGCACCGTTGGAGGAGAAGGTGGACTTCACTTCGCCTTTCCAGTCGTGGAGGACAGATGCCTTAGCGTACGCATTACCTTTGTTTTCCGGGAAGGTGTAGCCGACAGCAACACCGGCTCTGCCGACGAAGGAGTCGATGCCGTCCTGTTCAACCTTAACGCCCTTGTTGGTCTTATAGTCGACAGAATCTAAACGACCGAACTGCAATTCAGCCTGAGGTTCGACATAGAAACCGGTATCCGGGCACTGCAGTCTCCAGCCGGCTTCGACGGATGCAGAAGTTCCCCAGTTGTGGAAGGAACCGGAGTTGCGTCCCATTGTGTTGTAAAGACTGAAATCGCTCTTCACACGATGGCGTTTGATGATCACGTCAACGAACTGACCGGAATCACCGAGCCAGCCGCCGTAGATGCCGAAATTGAAGTTCTTGTCGTCTGTAGAACCGTTTCTAAGGTCTCCGTCACCGTGGGTATAAGAGAAAGTACCGCCGAGGTAGAAGTTGTCGTTGATGAATCCATCACCGCCTAACTGAACGGTATTGTATTTTTCGCTCATGTTGCCGCTGGAATACTTGTTCTTGCCGCCGTAGTAACGTACCCAAGCGCCGGCTGTCTTCGGCATGGAACGAAGGTCACCCAAACGAGCTGAAACGTCATTCATCTGAGAGCGGAAGAAGAGGAAATTGGAAGCAGCAATGTCAATGAGAGAAGAGTTGACAGTGTTCTGAGCTTCGTTCACAACAACAGAACCATTCTTAGCAACTTCGGCGGTCAAGGCGCCGACAACAGCACCTTCTGCAATGTTAAGCGTTGCAGTGGCGTTGGAACCATCAGCGAGGTCAAGCGCGTTTGCATAAAAGGATTCCATTGCTTCCTTCTGATTCGTAATTTCATCAGAAGTCAGGCCAACGGCGTTAACCGTAAGATGCGGAGCCCCCGTCACTTCGTTGGTAACTTGTAACTGCGCTGAAGTAATGGTAGTTCCGTTAGTTGTTGCAGCGACATTCACAGTACCACCAGAACCTTGCAGAGTTTCAATCGCTACTTTTTGATCCGCTTTTGTGATGTTGATGATGCCATCGTTAAGCGTGAGAGAATTTACTGCTATAGGGACGACACCTGCTGTATCGTCCCTAGTTATGATCGTTGGATTCCACTGGGCGTTGTCGGCAACTATCAGTTTGAATCCTGTGACCTGGGCTTTATCGGCCACTGGTTCTGTGTCGTGACTTCTTCGAACATTGCCTGTCCACTGAGAAGAAGCGCCGGTAAGATTTACCAAGACATCCGCATCAATTTTAGTTCCAGAAGTGCCACCACTGTAATTGAAATCAATATCTCCGTTTAGAACTACGGTATTAGTGCCGGATTCGTTAATTCGTACTGTTGAGTCTCCCCTGGCCACAATGACCTTGTCTGCGTTTATTTCAATATTGCCGTTGGCACGTAAAACCCCCTGAGATATGGCGACGATGCCGCTTGACTCTGCATTGTCGGATGTGGCATTTATCACAGTATTTTTTGCATCAATAATCACGCTGGCTATCCGGTCTCCCTCCGTTTCACTAGTAGTATTGTTTTGTATATAAATTCCTGAGGCCTGACCCTCGGTGGAATGTACATTGATGTTTAAATTCTCGCCGTTTAAGGTTATCTTTCCTTTCTTAAACGCAAATAAGCCAACGGCGGGTTTGCTGCTGTCCACGTTGACAGACACATTGATATTCTTAGTTTGAGCTCCGCCTAAATTTAAGAGACTTGAAGCTCCGCGACTTTCTACGCCTTCAATCCAGCCAGTATTGCTTGCTCCCGTGAGAGAGATCGAGATGGAAGGGCCGTCTAACGTGACGGTCGCACCATTAGAAAGGTCGATTCCGTACTTGTTTCCCTGCGAAATATCGACCGCAACTGAAATAGTGTCATTAGATGAACTGTTTGCCGTGTAAACGAGATTTTGTGCATTGACAGAGCAAGCAGCTAAAACCATTGAAGAAAGTAAAACTACCTTAAATTTTTGATTCATTTTGTTATCCCTTGAGATTTTGCTAACCCTCCGTAATATAGAATGGTTGAGAGGGTAAAGTAAACAGCTAAATTAGGGTATTTTGGACAAAAGATATAAAAATTACCCTTTATATGAATTGATAGACTCGCTTGAAAGTGTGATGTTTGTCATAATTTTCTGTCTACCTTCAACAGCAGTTCGAGAGGCAATTTGTCCTAACTGAATTTGGATATACTGAAGAGCTACATATTCAGAGTCCCGTTTAACGTCTAAAAAAGGCCGTGAAGTTTTGTCTCGTTGGGAAAGACGGTTGCTGTCAAAAAAGATCGGAAGAAATAAGATGGAAGAAAACCTCAAGATTTGGAACGATGCAAAAAGAATTGTCGTAAAAGTCGGCTCTTCTTTAGTAACAAACGAAGGTCACGGAGTAGATACAGAAGCAATTGCGCGCTGGACAGCTCAGATCGCTAAGCTCCAAGAAATGGGCAAACAGGTTGTTTGGGTCAGCTCCGGTGCCGTCGCAGAAGGAATGGCTCGTCTCGGCTGGACCAAACGACCGAAAAAAATGCACGAACTCCAGGCAGCCGCAGCTGTCGGACAAATGGGTATTGTCGAAGCCTACGAAAAAAGCTTCGAGCGCTACGACATCCGCACAGCTCAAATCTTGTTGACGCATGCTGACCTAACAGACCGTGAGCGTTACTTAAATGCACGCCAGACGCTAACCACACTCTTGGATCTCAAAGTTGTTCCGATCATTAACGAGAATGACACCGTCGTAACCAACGAAATTAAAGTCGGCGACAACGATACATTAGGTGCGCTGGTCACGAACTTAATCGATGCCGACGTCTTAGTGATCTTGACCGATCAGATCGGTCTCTTCACCGCCGATCCCCGATCCAACCCGGAAGCGAAATTAGTAGAAGTCGGCGAAGCCGGAGATCCGATCTATGAAGCGATGGCCGGAGGCGCCGGTTCTTCCATCGGTAAGGGCGGTATGCAGACAAAAGTACTGGCTGCGAAACGCGCGGCCCGCAGCGGTGCGTCTACCGTTATTGCCAGCGGACGCATTCCTGATGTTTTAGTTCGTTTAGCTCAGGGAGAATCCATCGGAACGCTTATGAAGACCGATCGCAAACCGATGTCAGCACGCAGCCAGTGGATGGCCGACCATTTGCAGCTGAAGGGCAAACTCGTTATCGACGAGGGCGCCGTCGAAGCTGTTCGTAAAGGTAAGAGCCTGCTGCCGGTTGGTGTTAAAGCAGTGATCGGAGACTTCCTGCGCGGCGAAATCATTCAGGTCGTGGATCAAAACGACAAAGAAATCTGCCGCGGCATGATTAACTACGGTTCCGATGAGTCCCGTCGAATCATGGGGCTGCACAGCGATGAAGTAGTAGAAGAACTAGGCTACTTAGAACAAAGAGAACTAATTCATCAGGACAACATGGTTGTGATGAATAAGTGACCTCGTAAAGACGATTATTTATAAAGGCGGAAGTGTCCCGGACCTTCCGCTTTTTCCCATCCTGCAGGCGGAACAAGGTGTTTCTTGTCGGTAAAGAGGGCAGGAGCTAACTCTTTCAACGCTTCTTTATAAACACCGCGTTTGAAGTCGATTACTTGACTCAGCGGAACCCAATAGTCATTCCACTTCCAGGCCTCAAATTCCGGATGGCTGGTGGCTTTCAAGTTGATATCTTTGTTTTTACCGAGAAACTCCAAGAGGAACCAAATCTGCTTTTGGCCTTTGTAGATGCCGCGAAGGTCGCGGCGAATCCAGCGGTCGGGAACGTCATAGCGCAGCCAGTCTTCGGTGCGGCTGATGATACGAACTTGGTTTTCGAAGAGGCCAAGTTCCTCCCAAAGCTCTCTGAACATGGCTTCGCGAGGCGATTCCCCGCGGTTGATACCGCCCTGAGGAAATTGCCAGGAATGCTGACCCAAACGTTTCCCCCAAAAAACTTGTTTGAGAGGATTGGTCAAAATAATCCCGACGTTTGGTCGGTATCCATGTTGATCAAGCATAAAAACTTTAAAATAACTCATTTGTGTCTGCCCATTATATAGAGGCAGGAAAAGAAGTCATAAGATCCGAACCTAATCGTAGACTGCCGGCCTGCCGGCTCGTTTTTGAGAATTCGTAATGAGAGCAAAACAATTTTTTATTTCAACACAGAAAGAAGCTCCTGCAGATGCAGAAATCGTTAGCCAGAAGCTGATGCTTCGCGCAGGCATGATCCGTAAGCTTGCAGCCGGCGTCTATAACTACATGCCGATGGGCCTTCGTTCTTTGAAGAAGATTGAACGTATTGTTCGAGAAGAAATGGACCGTGCCGGCGCCATCGAACTTCTGATGCCGATCGTTCAGCCTGCTGAGCTTTGGCAGGAAACCGGCCGCTGGCAGAAATACGGCGCTGAACTGCTTCGCTTTAAAGATAGACACGACAGAGACTTTGTTCTTCAGCCTACCAGCGAAGAAGTCGTGACCGATATCGCTCGTCAGGAAATCAAGTCCTGGCGCCAGCTCCCGGTGAACTTCTACCAGATTCAGACAAAGTTCCGTGACGAACGTCGTCCTCGTTTTGGCGTGATGCGCGGCCGCGACTTTGTCATGAAAGACGCTTACTCCTTTGACCGTTCCGCTGAAGATGCCGGCAAGAGTTACGAGAAGATGTTCGAGGCTTACTGCCGCATCTTTGATCGCTTGGGGTTGGTTTACCGTGCCGTGCGCGCCGACTCCGGCTCCATCGGCGGATCTCGTTCTCAGGAATTCCAGGTGATCGCTGATACCGGCGAAGACTTGATCGTTTTCTGCCCGGACAGCGAATACGCCGCCAATATCGAATTGGCTGAAGCTCCCTGCCTGATCGAAAAACGCGCCGAAGCCACAGAAACCATAGAAAAAGTCCCGACTCCGGGCCGCGATAAGTGCGAGCTGGTTGTCGAACTCTTGAACAAGCCGCTGACAGCCAGCGTTAAATCGATTGTTTTGGCTGTTGATCAGCAAGACGAAAAGGGTAATCCGCTGCCCGCAAAAATCGTCCTTCTGCTTCTCAGAGGCGACCATACGCTTAACGAAGTCAAAGCTGAAAAGCTCGAAGCGCTCAAGGGCGGATTCCGCTTTGCAACCGACAAGGAAATTGAAGATACCTTCGGTTCTAAACCCGGCTATCTCGGACCTGTCGGCATTCCTAAGGATGTCACCATTGTTGCCGATACAACCGTTGCCAACATGAGCGACTTCATTGTCGGCGCCAACGAGGAGGGCTACCACATCCGCGGCGTGAACTGGGGCCGTGACTTGAGAGAACCGGATGTTGTTGCTGATATCCGTAACGTCGTTGAAGGCGATGTTTCTCCAGACGGCAAAGGCACGCTCAAGATGCAGCGCGGCATCGAAGTCGGCCACGTATTCTTCCTCGGCGACAAGTATTCTGCTCCGATGAATGCGACTTACCTGGACGAAAACGGCAAGCCCCAGCTGCTTCAGATGGGTTGCTACGGTATCGGTATTTCTCGTCTGCTGGGCGCAGCTATCGAGCAAGGCCACGACGATAAAGGCATTATCTGGCCGGACAGCATTGCTCCGTTCACCGTAGTGATCTGCCCCGTCGGATATGACAAGAGCGAAGAAGTTCAGAAGGCTTCTAACGAGCTTTACGGTCGTCTGCGCGAAGCCGGCATTGACGTCATCCTCGATGACAGAGGTCTGCGTCCCGGGGTCATGTTCGCTGACTGGGAACTGATCGGTGTTCCGCATCGCGTCACGATCGGTGACCGCGGCCTGAAGAACGGTGAAGTTGAATACGCTCACCGCGGAGATCTTCAGAACGAAAACATTCCTGTCTCCGAGATTGCCGACAAACTGATCGCTAAGATCAAAGTCCGCTAGCCGAAGAAGGCTTTTCTTTTAGGGCGCTGAAGATTCTGTTTCTAGGGTTGATTCGGCGCCCTTCCTTATTTCCGTTTTTCCTGTGGAAGTTGGTTGAGCACACGCCTGCTTCAAAAAATCTAGGGGTATCGTTGTCAAGGCTTTCGCGAAAGGAATTCTGACTGTCTTTGCATCTCTATCCTAACAGCTCCGCCAAGGAACCTGCCATCTAATGGACCAGCTCTTTGCTTTTTTGCAAATGAAGACTGACGTGCTGGATTTAATCCTACCGAATCTGTGATGGAGTAACGCTGGATATGACTTACGTCAATACGATGTTTAGCTTTCTATGCATCATGTGTTGCTTGCATTCGAAGCCACATGGCAGTATCAAGCCCGGGGATCGCAACGCTGAGTTTTACGGCCATTTCCGGAGATATGGCAATTTCTCTCTTAATGGCTCGCGTGCCCGTTGCCGGACAAACTCCTAAGTTAGCTGCAAACTGGCGGCCACTTAATCCTAGAGCCTTTAAAGACGAACCTACAATTTGTCCGGGGTGCGGAGGGTCGAACATTTTAGACATTAGTGATAATCTTCACAATTTGTGATGTAAGCGTCTCCACCATGAAACTCAAAAGTGATACACCAATCGCTGTGTACAAGTAGAGACCAAGGGTTTTGTCGGTAGCTTATCAGCCTATGAAGCCGATAGCAGGGAGGTTTAGTAGTTGTGCTTCTTATAGCCAAATGGAGCTCCTTAAGTTTCTCAGCGTGTATTGGTTGGAGGGTTGCTTTGGAACCAGTTTCATTCCTTTGCGAGCAGGGGACGATAGCCAAGGCTGGGATCTACAAATACCGCGATAGTCGGAACGCGCCTAGAAAACACGCAAATTTCCATGCATTATGGTTCTAGATCTTCCTGGCTTATCAACGATTTCTCAATAACTCAACCTTTGTTTTGATAGTCTTTTTACAGATTTCTCGTTGAAATCCCAGATCTAAGTTAGAGCGAAGTTTGCAACAGATTCGGCTCATGTGTGTCCTAAATTCCCGCTTCAGATAACAAATATCGAAGAAGGAATTTTTATTCTTAATCGCTCTATCAGCAAACGGTCCTCTTTTGGGTGTTCCTGTCAGTAGAGTTTAGGTTTATCTCCTGTCTCATGCTGATACAGCACGAGACTATTTGTAATAGCGGGATTACTATTGGAGTCAAAATTAACTCCTTAAATTTACAAAAAAATTTCTCTGAATAATGAAATCCCGAGCTAAATTCCGGGAGTTCGGGACTCAACTTTCTGATTTCTCTCAAGTATGCGAACGGTCTTCGGTGAGAACACCGTTCGAGCGCGTGCGAGAATTCACTGTAGGGGCGTCTTGGTTTGACAAAATTCTGTAAATAAAAGCTCTCCACTGCGTGATTGTCTAGAGTGGAGAGCCTTTTAAAATTTAGCTTGAAATTAACTTAACCATTCAATCAGAGTGTCATAGCCCAATTCTGCGATTCTGACTGACCGTCTGCGAATAGTGTCAGAGCCCCAAGGTTCTTCCGTTTTCGCAAGTGGGCCGAGCCAGCTTAGTTGTCTTTGGAACCTAGAAAGTTTCTCGATATCCGAAGCATTTAATTCCACACCAGAGGCGCTTTTCCAGTTTTCAACTTGATTATTGATCGGATTGTCAGATGCGATCATTTCATACAGGGTTTTCTTTACTTCCCAGTCCCTGTTAGAAGCAGTCGAGTTTTCCAGCTGAGGGAGCAGTGTGTAGTTTCCAAGATGATTTAAAAGATCTTCGGTTGAGTTATAGATGTCATCGTATTTTTTATCTTTCCAGCCGTTGTCTCTTGTTGAAGGCGCGATATGTTCAAGAGTCATTTCATTGAGCAGTTCCTGAGTTATTGTTTCTGCAGTCCCCGCTTTGCCGCGAATAAGGATGTCTTTTTCGACTTGGTCCATGACTGCATCCTGAAATGCTGCCAAAAGGAAAAAGCGGACCAATTTAAAAGTTGATTTAGAAAAATTTTGGTTTGCTACTTTCTTGACCCACGCTTCTTTTCCTCCAGGTATTTTGGATTCAAGGGCGTCTTTTAAGTATTTTTTTAGCTCGGAGACGGGAGGAAGAATATTCAACCCCGTTCCTTTATAAACTCGGCGGCTAAAAGGACGACAGATGACTCTATCTCCATCTTTCGTTCCCCTCATTATCTTGGCGTATTCGTCGTCAACCCCGGAAGTAGAGCCGCCGCAGCCTAAGCGCCAAAGTGTGGTGAAGGCTGCGCAAGCCTTTGTTGCCTCTACGAAATCTTGAGTTGCCTTAAAGAAACTGCCAGGTTCAGGCTTCTGTGTTTCCTGTTGGACATACCAGCTCGAATAAAAGCGGATCAAAGGGCCGTGCGCTCTTGTGTGGTTCAACATCCAGAAATATGTAAAACACGCCTTGAGAGCATTTAAATCTTTCGGCTGCAATGTGTCATACATGCATTTTTCAATATTGAATTTATTTGACCAGAAAGCCTTTAAGCAGGGCGAACGTACATAATTTTTAACAAAACATCCTTAACTCATTAAAAAGTCGACAAAA
>ERZ773239.2353-NODE-2353-length-11176-cov-9.369211_pt1 | contig 11176 bp, 8 predicted proteins | sample MGYA00580521_ERZ773239 | MGnify/ENA primary metagenome ERZ773239 (study PRJEB29015, sample SAMEA2737801) | human gut metagenome | biome: human gut; feature: human-associated habitat; material: faeces | place: China | collected 2012 ... | reverse complement strand
TCCAAAGACCTATATCGCCACCCTGGACAAACCGGTGCCCCCTACGGCTGCCGCGGCCTTTGCCGGAGGGATGGAGATGGACGGCAAGGTACTGCAGCCGGCGCAGCTAACGATTTTATCTGCCGATCCGCCCCTGGCGCAGGTGGTGCTGCGCCAGGGTATTTATCATCAGGTCAAGCGCATGTTTGCCCGAGTGGGCTGCACCGTCACTGCCCTGCACCGCACCGCCATGGGCGCATTGGAACTGGATCCAACGCTGGCGCCGGGGGACTGTCGGGCATTGACCCCGGCGGAGGTGGCGCTGTTGGCAAAAGACACCGTACAATAGGTGTTAAGAACTGCGCGGCAACAACATATTGTGGTTTTGGTGTGAAAAAGTCGGCCGTTTATGCAAGTCGCACAAAAAATAATAAAAATTTTTGTCGAAAGGTTGCAATTTGATTAAAGGCATTGTATAATATGACCAATAAAGGGTGATTGAATTTGTGCAATTTTATCCCTTTTATTTGATAAAGAATTGACAAAGGGGTTGGATCCTGATGCCCAACAGACTGTTTCAAGGCATTATAAACCAAATGCGTGAGGTGCTGGACCGTACCATCGGTGTGGTGGACGAGAGCGGTACCGTGATCGCTTGCAGTGAGCTGGGCCAGATCGGCGAGGCACGCAAGGGCATTATCTCTGCCGGCGTGTTCAGCGGGGCACAAATCTGTGTGGATAACTGCACATATAAGGCCTTTGGCAACTCCGTGCACCCGGATTATGCGGTGTTTGTGGACGGTACGGACGATATGAGCAAGCATTATGCGGACATTATCGCCGTGTCGCTGGACCAAATCAAGCAGAATAACGACGAGAAATTCGATCGTTCCAATTTTGTAAAGAACGTGATCCTGGACAATATCCTGCCCGGCGATATTTATATCAAATCCCGCGAGCTGCATTTCAATAATGACGCTTCTCGAGTGGTCTTTCTCATTCGAGTGACGCAGGATACGGATGTGTCCGTCTATGATGTGATTCAAAACTTTTTCCCGGACAAGACCAAGGATCTGGTTATTGACATTAACGAGAAGGACATTGCCTTGGTTAAGGAAGTGCGCCCCAATGTGGACAGCAAGGATTTGGAAAAGCTGGCTCGCTCCATTTGCGACACCCTTTCCACCGAGTTCTACTGCAACGCCGTTGTGGGTATTGGCACCCGGGTTACCGGCATTAAGGACCTGGCCCATTCCTTTAAGGAGGCCCAGGTTGCACTGGAAGTGGGCAAGGTGTTTGACACGGAGAAGTCCATTATCAGCTACGAGAATTTGGGCATTGCCCGGCTGATTTACCAGCTGCCCACCACCTTGTGCGATATGTTCCTGAAAGAGGTGTTCAAGCGGGGCTCCATTGACAGTCTGGATCAGGAAACCCTCTTTACCATTCAAAAGTTCTTTGAGAACAACCTGAATGTGTCCGAGACCAGCCGCGGCCTGTTTGTGCACCGCAACACGCTGGTGTATCGTCTGGAAAAGATCAAAAAGCTGACCGGTCTGGATCTGCGTGAGTTCGACGACGCTATCGTCTTTAAGGTAGCGCTGATGGTAAAGAAATACCTGTCCAACAACCCGGCCAAATACTGATATTTCGCTGTGCGGGTTTTGCCCCGCCGGCGTCGAACCGGCCGCTCGAAACCGATGCTGGCCGGTTCTTTTTGCAGTACGGGCTGCGGACGGGCTGTCTTGACCGTCAAAAATCTTGATGTCAGGAGCTAATACGATTCCATGATCGATTTTGAACACGTTTCCAAAGAATATAAAAAGGGTGGCCGCCTTGCGCTGGAGGATATCAACTTCCATGTGGATGAAGGCGAGTTCGTCTTTCTGCTGGGTCACTCAGGCGCAGGCAAATCCACCCTGCTCAAGCTCATTCTGCGAGAGGCACTGCCTACCTCCGGCAAGGTGACTGTACTGGGCAAGGACGTAGCCAAACTGCGCCGCCACAAGATCCCTTACCTGCGCCGTCAGATGGGCATCATCTTTCAGGACTTCCGGCTGATCCCAAGTATGACCGTGTACGAGAATGTGGCCTTTGCCATGCATGTGCTCAACGTGCCCCACAAGGAGATCCGTCCCCGCGTGGAGTACATTCTGGAGCTGGTGCATCTGGAGGATAAGGCCAAGTGCTACCCGGATACCCTTTCCGGCGGCGAGCAGCAGCGTGTGGCTGTGGCGCGTGCGCTGGTGCATAACCCCAAGCTGGTCATCGCGGACGAGCCCACCGGCAACATTGACCCGGAGCTGAGTCTGGAAATGATGCAGCTGCTGGAGCGGGTGAGCAAAATGGGCATCACGGTGCTGGTGGTCACCCACGAGCACGAGCTGGTGCACCGCTTCCATCAGCGTGTGGTTACCCTGAGCCATGGCCGCATCGTCTCGGACGTGCCCGCAGACCCCGTGGCCGCCGCCGAGGATGATCTTTCGCTGGATGTTGCCGCCTTTGATGCGGACGATGCGGCCGCTGCAAAGAAGGAGGTGGCTGCCGTATGATGCGTCCCTCTACCTTCTTTTTCCTTACCCGGCGCGGTGTGCGCAACTTGGGCAAGCACTGGGCCATGACCATTGCCTGCATCGCTTCCCTGAGCGTGTGTATGACCCTGAATATCTTTGCCAGTCTGGCCGAGGTGAATGTGGGCAGCATGGTGGCCTATCTGGGCAGCCAGAACGAGACGGTGGTCTATCTGGACCCCGAATGTGATGATGCCACCGCCGCGCAGGTAGGCGAGACCCTTTCGGCTATGCCGGGGGTCAGTGGGGTGCAGTACGTTTCCAAGCAGGACGTGCTCGACACCTACCGCGGCTATATGCAGGATTATTCCTCCCTGTGGGATGAATTTGAGACCGACAACCCCTTTAAGGCCAACTACCGGGTCACCCTGAGCGACCTGACCCAGATGGAGCGCATGAGCGTGAAGATGCAGGCCATCCCGGGCGTTGTCAGCGTTACTGCTCCGGTGGAGATGACCAATGTCTTTGTGGAGATCCAGAAGGCAGTCACCAAGGGTGGCCGCATGATCGTGATGGTGCTGATGGTGGTCAGCATCATCACGGTGGGCAGCACCATCCGTCTGAGCGTTTTTGCGCGCCGCCGCGAGATCGAGATCATGAAGTATGTGGGTGCTACCAACCGCATGGTCACCCTGCCTTTCTTTGTGGAGGGCCTGACCATGGGCCTGATCTCCGGCATCCTGACCGCAGCGGTCAGCCTTGGCTGTTACAGTTATGTGGTCAACGCCGCTGGCGGCTTGGGCGGCATCTGGCAGATGCTCATGGGCCGTGCACTGGTGCCGGTGGCAAACGTGCTGCCGACCATCGTGGTAACAAGCCTGCTCAGCGGCGCTATCGTAGGCGGCGTGGGCAGTATGTTCTCTATCCGCAAGCATTTGAATGTGTGACCGAAAGGAGCCGCGTTTTATGAGTAAAGCAATGCACGCAAAGCCCTTCCGGCTCACAGGCCCTTATACTGGTCGGCACGCCCGGCCGGAAAGCCCCCGCAGCAAGCTGATCCGTGCGGTCAGCCTTGGGCTGGCCTGTGTCTGCCTGCTGCTGACAGCCACGGTGTACCCGGCCTCGGCGGCTACCAGCAATACCAGCATGGCCAGCTTGCAGAGCAAGCTGGATAAGCTTTCCCAGTCTATCAATCAGCATAAAAAGGAGCTTTCGGACGCCAAAAAGAAGGAGTCTGCCGCCAAGGCGCTGGAAAGCGAGCTGAAGGAACGGGTCACCGTCCTGCAGGATCAGATCAGCGTGCTGGGCGGTCAGATCGCCGCAGTGCAGAACAGCATCGGCGAGAAGGAACAGCAGATCGGCGTGATGCAGACCCAGATCACGGACAAGCAGACCCAGATCGAGCAAAAGCAGAACGAGATCGATGACCAGTGGGACGATTTTAAAAAGCACATGGCTGCCATGCAGGAGCTGCGGGACGGCGGCAGTGTGGCCATGCTCGGTGCGGTGAATGACCTGTATGAGCTGCTTACCTTCAATGAGGTGATGCAGGATATCTCTATCAAGGACACCGAGATCATGAACAACATGAAGTCCGCCAAGCAGGGGCTGGAGGACGATAAGGCCGCGCTGGAAGAGCAGAAGGCTGGTCTGGAAGCCGAAAAGGCAGAGCTGCAAAGCCAGAAGAGTGAACTGGACAGCCAGAACGCCCAGATGAAGGGCAAGCAGAGCGAGCTGAACAACAGCATCTCTGCGGCAAAACTTTCCGCTGCCGAGGCACAGGCAGCGCAGCAGAAGGCGCAGGCGGCCATCGAATCCGACGAGTTGAACTATGAGGCCGTGAAAAAGGAAATCCAGAAGCTGATCGCAGCAGCCTCTGCCAGCAAGCCGCAGCTGAGCTTTAGCGGTTTTGCCTGCCCGCTGAAGAGCTACAGCCGCATCTCCAGCGAGTACGGCTGGCGTAAGAACCCGGTCTCCGGCGTGAACAAGCTCCATGCCGGTATCGACTTTGCGGCAGCCGGCGGCACGCCTATCTACGCAGCCGCCAGCGGCTATGTGCAGGTGGCAGGCTGGTCTACCGGCGGCTACGGCAACTACGTTATCATCTACCACGGCAAAATGTCCGATGGCAATACCTATACCACCCTGTACGCGCACATGCGCTCGGTGGCTACCAGTGCAGGCAAGTATGTGAAGCAGGGCGAACTGATCGGTTATGTGGGCACCACCGGCAATTCCACAGGCAACCACCTGCATCTGGAGGTCTGGAAGGGCGGTTCCAAGGCCAACGCTGTGAACCCCCGGAGCTGCATCCCCATTCCCCACAACTAATAAGCAAGGCAAGGAGTCTGGTTGATCTATGAACGAACAAAAACGCAAGCGCGCGCTGCGCATCGGCTGTCTGGTTCTGGCAGGGGTGTTTGTACTCTCGCTGCTGGGCAGCATCTTTATGATGTTGCCGCTCTGACCGGGAGGAAAAAACCATGAACCGTAAAATTTCTTTGGGTATGGCAGTCACCATCGTGATCCTTGCCATGACCGTGACCTTTTCCATCACGATGCTCATCGCCATGCGTCTGTTCGACAGCACGGTCAACAGCGTAAAAGAAAAGGAAAGTATGTACAACAAGATCGCTGAGGTGGACCGCTACGTCCGCAGCAACGATTACTATACCATCGACGAAACTACCCTGTACGACCGCCTGACCGCCGGTTATCTGCTGGGCACGGGCGACAAGTACGCCCGCTACTACACTGCCAACGCCTACACCGAGCTGATGAACATCCAGAGCGGCAAGATCCTGGGCATCGGCGTGGAACTTGGCATCGACCAGACCGGTTACGCCAAGGTGACCCGTGTTTACGATGGCTCTCCCGCACAGGAAGCAGGCATCGCCGTAGGGGACTACATCACCACCGTGGGCGATACCGATGTCAAGAGCCTGTCCGGTGCAGACGCGGTGTACAAAGTCTTGCAGGGCGAGGCGGGCACTACCGTTACCGTGACATGGCTGGACAGCTCTGCCGCCAGCAAAACGGCTGAGCTGACCCACTCCGGCTACACCAGCACCACCGTGGACTACCAGCTGCTGGACAATGTGGGCTATATCCGCATTCGTCAGTTCGACGGCACCACTCCCAGCGAGCTGGACTATGCCCTGCGCACCCTGACCGCAAACGGCGCAGCCAGTCTGGTGTTTGACCTGCGGGACAACGGCGGCGGCATTCTGGAAGATGCGGTCAACTGCATTGACCTGATCGCTCCGGAGGGCACGGTGGCCTACGCCGAGGATAAAAACGGCAACCGCACCGTCATCGGCAGCAGCGATTCCGAAAGCTCCGTCGGTCTGCCGATGGTCTGCCTGGTCAACGGCAACACCGCCAGCGCAGCCGAGCTGTTCGCAGCCACCCTGCGCACCATGAACGGTGCCCGTCTGGTGGGTACCACCACCATGGGCAAGGGCACCATCCAGAGCAGCCCGCAGCGCCTGTCGGACGGCAGTGCCGTGGTCATCACGGTGGCAAGGCTGGTCTGCGGTGACGGCAGCTGCTTTGATGGTACCGGCCTGACCGTGGATGTGGAGCGTGCCCTGAGCGCAGAGGAAGCAACGAACTTCTACGACTACACCCCCCAGACCGATCCGCAGGTGCAGCGCGCTGTCAGCGCTGCCCAGCAGCTGAGCGGCACTACTACGCTGGCAGGCGCAAGCTCTGCCGCCGCAGCAGATAGCACCGCCGCCTCTGCCGCAGCAGACGATACCGCCCCCGCAGAGACTGCGGAGGGAGAACCCGCCGAGGGTGAGACTGCCGCGTCTGAGCCGGAAACGGCTGCGAGCGCAGCGGAGTGAACCCCACGATCCTGAACCATAAACACCAAAAAGGCTGCTGCGTTCTGCAACAGCCTTTTTCTGAGAAAGGAATTGACCCTATGCCGGAACTGACCGACCTTTCTGTGATCCGTGCCCTGTGCGAAAAATACGATTTTGCACTTTCTAAGGGCTTTGGGCAGAACTTTATCATCAACCCGGGCATCCCCACAAAAATCGTGGATGCCAGCGGGGTAGACAAGCGCTACGGTGTCATCGAGATCGGCCCCGGCATCGGCGTGCTGACCAAGGAACTGGCCAAGCGCGCCGCCAAGGTGGTGTCCATTGAGGTGGACGAGCGCCTGCCGCCCCTGCTGGCCGAGACCATGGCCGGTGTGGACAACTTCAAGCTGGTGCTGCAGGATGTGCTGAAGGTGGACCTGAAAGCCCTCATTGCCGAGGAGTTCCCGGGGATGCCGGTGGCAGTGTGCGCAAACCTGCCCTACTACATCACCAGCCCCATCGTGATGAAGCTGCTGGGCGACCGCCTGCCCATTGAGAGCCTGACCGTTATGGTGCAGAAGGAGGCCGCCGACCGTCTGGCCGCTGTGCCCGGAACCCGCGCCTCCAGCGCCATCAGCTGCGCGGTGAACTACTACGCTACCTCCAAGCTGATGTTCACCGCCGCACCGGGCAGCTTTTACCCTGCCCCCAAGGTAACCAGCGCTGTGGTGCGCATGGACATCCGTCCCACCCCCGCCGTGCAGGTGGAGGACGAGGCGGGCTACTTTGCACTGGTGCGCGCCGCCTTTGGCCAGCGCCGCAAGACTGCCGCCAATGCCATTGCAGGCGGGCTAAACCTGCCCAAGGAGAAGGTCATTGCTGCCATTGAAGCCGCAGGCTTTGATGCCCGCATCCGCCCGGAAGCACTGACGCTGGAGGACTTTGCAAAGATCCAGCGGGCACTGGGCTGAGCAAAAAAGCAGTATAGTCGGTGGGCGATGGCTCACTGAAAAAAGATTGAAAAAAACCCGGAACCTTTTTAGAGCCACAAGGGCTCACAAAAAGGTTCCGGGTTTCTGTTTTTTAATGGTTATGCGGCAGCTTTTGCCTTACTCAGAAGGGGAAGATGGTGCCGTCCTCCTTCACGGTGCAGGCGTTCAGGGTGACCTTACCGTGAATGTCTGCACCGTCTGCAAGGGTATTAACGTTTGCTGCGGAGGAGGTGCCGAAGGCCTTGAATTGCCAGCCGTTTGCAGAGGCGCTGTCCTCTGCTGCCCAAACTGCGGCAGACAACGACGGACTGACTGCGGCATTGCCAAGAAGGGGATTATTTTGTGAAATGCTGGGACGAATGCGCAGGCGTACCGGACTTTTTTGCGCCCTCGCGCGCCGGGCGAAAAAAGAAATTTCTTTTCATAGTTCTGCGGTGGGTAGGACGAAACTTTGTCAAATACGTGGAATATTACAGAAAAATTTGTGAAAAGCAACTAATGGATATCCCCTAAACGTGTTGATATTGAGAAAAAAGACGGAAGATTGTTTACAAAAGAATGACAGGCTGGTATACTTTATAGCGGTAGATCCCTATGAGATCCGCAAAGAAACAAGAAAGGAAATACCGAACCGTGAATACCGCCGCACCGCACGCCCTGAAAAAACGATTGCTGACCCTGGCACTGAGCCTTGCTTTCCTGCTTACCTGCCTGCCCGCTGCACTGGCAGTGGACCTGAATGTGGACGCAGGCTTCTACTTCAAGCAGAGCCGGGGCGGCACCTGTACGCTGGCCTCCGCAGCCATGATGCTGCGCCGCCGCGCCTACTTTGATGGGCTGAGTGACTGGACGAACGTGACTGAGAACAGTGTGCGCTCCACAGCATGGGCCAACGGCCTTGCGCACAGTTTTACATATAAGGAGATGCAGGTGGGCTACGCCACCCTGCCTTCCGGGCTGCAAAGCAAAACGGCGGTGCTGATCTCCCTGCTGGAGCAGCACCCGGAGGGCATCGTCCTCTACGACCGCACCCAGCCCCATGCGGTGCTGCTGACTGACTACACCAACGGTATTTTCTATTGCTCCGACCCGGCGGGGAACATCGGCTACGGCCGCATCCCCATTACCAGCTCCAGCGTGTCCATTGCAAGAGCGTCCTGTTACTGGTACGTCACTGCAGATCACAACAGCGTGGCGGCACAGGCCGATGGTCTGCGGCTGGAGGGCGTGCGCTACCCGGTGAATATCCGCACCGGCAGCGGCATGACGCTGACCGGTACGGCTAACAGCGCTACTGGCACTACTTTGACCAGTGTACAGGTGGCCATTCTGGATGCGGCAGATCAGACCGTGCAGAGTGCGGCGGCGCAGGCAAACGCCGCCGCTTTCTCTCTGAACACGCTGGACAGTCAGATCCGCTTCGGGGAGCTGCCGGAGGGCAGCTACAGCTATATGGTGCTGGTGACCGACTCTACGGGCGAGAGCCTGTGCTTTGCCTCGGACTTCACGGTGTCCGGCAGCGCAAGCAGCACCCAGACCTACTGGTCGGTCAAGGATGCCGAGGGCACCAAGCTGCAGCAGACGGTCCAGCAGATGGAGACCACGGTAGAAACTGCTGCTGAGACCACCGTAAGCTGGTTTGCAAAGCTGTTCGACTGATAAAAAGAAATAATTCAGGGCTGCTGCACATTGCTTTGTGCAGCAGCCCTGTTTGCATCACAATAACAGCTGCTTTTCGTTACGACCCCTTTCCGTGAAAAAGTGGTTCAGAACCGCCCGCAGGCCATTCAAAATCGTCTTTGTTCCGCGGCTATTACCCCCGCAGTTCTGTGCCGGGGTAATAGTGCGCCAGAATGGCGCGGTAGTCTGCGCCCTGCTCTGCCAGTGCCTTTGCACCCCACTGGCTCATGCCTACGCCGTGGCCGTAGCCCCTTGTGGTAAAGGAGAAGGTGCCGCTCTGGCAGACCACCGTAAAGCAGGCGCTGCGCAGCCCCAGCGCTTTGCGCAGGGCGGTACCCTGCACCGTCTGCCCGCAGACCGGCAGGCTGTCCACATAGCCGGAGGGAGTGAGCACCGGCGTGCCAAACCACTGCGCCTGCTGCGAAAGGTCGGCGGCAATGCCCAGACGCTCAGCTAGCAGCTGCTGTAATTGGGCGGCAGAAAGGTTCAGGGTGTATTCGTAGTTGTCGGCGGCGGTGTCGGTGCTGCTGTCCACCGGCACAAGATAGGGCAGGGCGGTGCCCCACACCTTCTCGCTGGCTTCGGTGCGGCCGTTGGACATGGCAAAGTAGCTTGTCCCGGCGGGGGCATCCTCGTAATATAGCACCTGCGTCTGTACTGCATCCACCAGTGCGGAAAGCCGGGCGTAGTTGGCCGCGTATGCGGTGCCCCAGTAACTGTGCAATACTGCATCGGTCAGGCAACCTTGCCGCCGGACAGGGTCTGCGGTGAACCATGCGCCGTTTTCCTCGGTGCTGTGATCCCGGCGGTAGAGGGCATAGCTGTGCGCTGCCACTGCCTGCGCCTTCAGTGCTTCGTCCGGCCAGCTGACCGGCATCTCGGCGGCAACTGCCCCAATCAGGTATTCCCGCAGCGGCAGCGTTATCGTCTGCCCGGTGCTCTGATCCATAAAGCAAACGGTATCGGCTGTGTCAGCAGGGGAGGAAGCCACTCTGCTGCTTTCTTCTGAGGTGACAGAGGCCGCCTCTGCTGCGGACGGCGCAGTGCCCTGCACAACAAGTGCCATACAGGCAAGACGGTAGGCAGCACACGGCAACGCGCAGCCCAGCACCAGCAGAACGGTGCACAGCAGCAAAAAGGAACGTTTCATACTAGACCTCCTCCCGGAACGCAAGCTTTGGGTACATCATACGCCCGGCAGCGTGCAAACCGGCAGGAAATACGCAGGGAAACCCCGGTATTTTTGCGCTTTGCGGTGAGAAGTGTACACTTAGCGCTTGAATTTACTTCATAAAAGCGATATTATAAAAGTATGTCCATCAGAGCGTAGGATGGACTGGATCGGAAAGTATAAGAAGTAAGAGACGGAAAGGAGCACTCCTATGAACTTTGCACACGCAGAAGTGGCAACGCTGGACCCGACGACCATGCGTACCCTGTGCGAGGAGTACATCGCAAACAACTACATCGACCCGGAGACCAGCGAGCGGCTGGGGGTCAAGCGCGGCCTGCGCAACCCGGATGGCACCGGCGTGCTGGCTGGTCTGACCAACGTCTGTGACGTTGTGGGCTACAAAAAGGATCAGGAGGGTCATGTGATCCCCACCCCTGGCAAGCTGATCTACCGGGGCGTCAACATCAACGAGATCGTGGACGAGGCTTACTGCAACGACCGCTTCGTGTTTGAGGAAGTGATCTGGCTGCTTTTGTTCGGCAGCCTGCCCACCCGGGAGCAGCTGGACGATTTCTGCGAGATTCTGGCAGAATCCCGCGCCCTGCCGGACGGCTTCATGGACACTATGAACGCCCCCTCGCCCAATATCATGAACAAGTTGCAGCGCTGTGTGCTGGGCTTGTATTCCTACGACGACCGCGCCGAGGATCTGAGCCTTGAGAACATCCTGAACCAGAGCATCAACCTGATCGCCAGTATGCCCACCATGATGGTGAACGCTTACCAGATGAAGCGCCGCTATTATGACAAGCAGAGCATGTTCTTCCACATGCCCAAGCCCGGCCAGAGCACCGCGGAGCACATCCTGAGCACCTACCGCCCGGACCAGAAGTTCACCCACGAGGAAGCCAAACTGCTGGATATGTGCCTGCTGGTCCACGCCGACCACGGCGGCGGCAACTGCTCCACCTTCACCGCCCGTGTGCTGTCCTCCTCGGGCACCGATACCTACTCGGCCATTGCAGCCGCCAT
>ERZ773239.2350-NODE-2350-length-11186-cov-2.899560_pt1 | contig 11186 bp, 11 predicted proteins | sample MGYA00580521_ERZ773239 | MGnify/ENA primary metagenome ERZ773239 (study PRJEB29015, sample SAMEA2737801) | human gut metagenome | biome: human gut; feature: human-associated habitat; material: faeces | place: China | collected 2012 ... | reverse complement strand
ATCAGTGGTGAGAAGATCGCTCTGAGCTTAAAGTTCCCGGAGCAGAATCCGTGGGTAAACGCAACTGAGAAGTATGCAATCGGCAACGTAGTAGAGGGTCGTGTTGCTCGTATGACCGATTTCGGCGCATTCGTTGAGCTGGAGCCGGGCGTAGATGCACTGCTTCATGTATCCCAGATCTCCAGAGATCATGTTGACAAGCCGTCTGACGTTCTGAAGATTGGTCAGGAGATCGAGGCAAAGGTTGTTGATTTCAACGGCGAGGACAGAAAGATCAGCCTGAGCATCAAGGCTCTTCAGGCAGATCATCAGGATGATACTGACGCAGCAGATCAGAACTAAAAATAAACACGTTTCAGGATGAATGGCATAGGGCATCGGACCGCAAGATCCGGTGCCTTTTTATGTGGTTCTGATACATCCTGTTTTTGGGCATACCAAATAAGTCGCCCTCATTTACCGACCATTTTAATTTATGATGTACAGTGAAGAATTCGAGTACGGAACCGTTTAAAGTTGCTTGGATTATATGGAAGTTTGAAATATATCTTGACAGCATATATTATATGATGTATAGTATAAACACAATTAATATTATACATTATATAATATTGATTTGAAAATAAGATAAGGCAGAGTACGATGAGAAGAATGGAGGAGGTTGAGACAGATATGGTATTTAACACCGGCGCTGCACTTCTCGATGCAATCGTTCTGGCGGTGGTTTCCCGCGAACAGCAGGGAACTTACGGGTACAAGATCACGCAGGATGTTCGGGAGGTGCTTGATATTTCGGAATCGACTCTGTATCCGGTACTTCGCCGTCTGCTAAAGGACGACTGTCTGGAGACGTATGATCTCGCAATTGATGGTAGAAATCGAAGATATTATCGGATCACGGAGAGCGGAAGAGCTCAGTTGAATCTGTATCGCGGGGAATGGAATAGCTATATGCAAAAGATATGCAGGATATTGGAGGAGGAGACATGACACGGAAAGAATTTATGAGACAGCTTGAATATCTGCTTCAGGACATTCCCGATGAGGAGAGGGAGGAGGCAGTCGCCTACTATCGCGATTATCTCGAGGAAGCCGGAGATGAGGGCGAGGAAGAAGCCTTGAAAGAATTTGGAAGCCCGGAGCGTGTGGCAGCGATTATTCGGAGTGATCTGAATGGGAATCTTGAAGATGGAGGGAGCTTTACAGAGAGTGGATACGAGGATGAGCGTTTCCGCGACCCGAACACCCAGATGACGGAACACAAAGATCTGCCGGACGCGATCGATGTGGAGTGGACGGAGCATCAGGATGAAAAGAAGATATCCGGCGGTGCGGATGCCTATGAGAACTCGAGATTTCATGATTTTTCAGATCTCAATGAAGAAAAGGAAAGTAACTCGGCGGATTCGATCTCTCCGAAAGAGCGGAGAAAACGGTTTTTGAAGGTTGGAATTATCATTGCGATTCTTGCAGTTCTCTCACCGCTTGCGATTGGAACGGGAAGTGTTTTTATGAGTATTGTGCTTGCCAGCGTTCTGTCTGTGGTGGCAATTCTGATCGGAGTCGGAGCTCTGACCATCACCGCCTTTGTCGGCGCAGTGATTTGCTTTGTATGGGGAATCGGGACCAGTTTTATCCATATTGGAGCCGGAATAGTGGTGATTGGAGCCGGACTTTTGTCACTGGGTCTTGGACTGATCGGTTTTGTGATTTCATGGTTGCTTTATCTGCATTTTATGCCGTGGTGCATCAGAGGAATTGTAAACTGGATCAGTAGAATTCTGCACGGAGAAAGGAGATATGCGGGACAATGAAACTGAGCAAATGGATGAAATGGACATTGATTATAGGAGCTGTCTTCTGTCTGGTTGGAGTTGGAGTCATGACCTGTGGTGCGATGATGGGTGGAGTCAGCAATATGAGCGTTGCGATCCACCGAATGTTGTAAGAAAAACAGAAAGAAACGGAGATGAAGGAATTTATGAATAGAAAATTATATCGTTCTTCCACGAATCGAATGATTTGTGGAGTATGTGGAGGAATTGGAGAATATCTTGGTGTGGATGCGACATTGGTGCGCCTGATCTGGGCGATCGTCGCATGTTCTGGAACCGGACTTCTCGCTTACATTCTGGCAGCGGTGATTATTCCGGAGAATCCGGGAAGTGGATATTAAAAGAAATCCAATTGATGAGAGAAAGTTTCAAGAAATGTTTGGTTGTGACTGTGAAAGGACGGAACAGTCACGAATAGAGTTGTAAAAAAGCGGGCATACTCCAAGCGAAAGGAGTGTGTCCGTTTTTATGTCGAAAAAGAAGCAGGAAAAAAATATATTTGATCCGGAGCATATGACACAGGAAGAATTGCTGAAATTTGAGATTGCGGAAGAACTGGGCTTGAAAGAACGAGTTCTCTCCGGTGGTTGGAAAGCGCTGACCTCAAAGGAGAGCGGGCGGATCGGTGGACTGATGACAAAGCGAAAGAGACAGCTCAGAGAAGAAAGTCTCCGAAAAGAGGAAGATACAAAAAATGGCTCAGATCGTATGGATTTCTGATGAAAAATCTCAAGTAATATAATACAATAACTGGAAAATTCCGAGTTTTCTTGCAAAATGGACTAATATTTTTTATAATAGAGCCAAGAAAAAACCGGAGGAAGATATGGAAGAGAAGAGACTGCGGAGCGGATTTACCACAGGGGCATGTGCGACGGCTGCGGCAAGGGCTGCGGCCGTTTTTCTATTGAGAGGAACTCTGCCAGAGCGGGTGGAAGTGATACTTCCAGAGGGACAGAGTGCCGTCTGGAAGCCGGAGTACGAGAGTGAGGAGCCCTGTCAGGGGTATCTGCGCGTCCAGAAGGATGCTGGCGACGACCCGGATGTGACACACGGATCCTGGGTCTATGCATGCGTGACGATCCTTACGGAAGCGGAGCTTGAAACGAAACGGCAGACGGGAAGTGGATATTGGCTGGAAGAATATCCGGAAGTCTATCTCGATGGCGGAATCGGAATCGGAATCGCGACAAAGCCGGGGCTTTCCTGTCCGGTTGGTCATTATGCGATCAATCCGGTTCCAAGAAAGATGATTCTCTCTGCGGTTGACGCGGAACGGGATCGATTAGGGTTTCGCGGATGTCTTGGGATTCAGATCGCGATTCCAAGCGGAGTGGAGCTGGCAAAGAAAACCTTCAATCCGAAACTTGGGATTCAGGGAGGAATCTCTGTTCTTGGAACAACTGGAATCGTCAAGCCGATGAGTGAAGAAGCTCTGCTTGCAACGATCCGCCTCGATATTCATATGAAAACGGTTGCAAATGAGAACGTTCTTCTGATGGCACCGGGAAACTATGGAGAGACCTTTTTGAGAGAGGCGATGGGAATCCCGATGGGCGAAGCCGTCCTGTGCAGTAATTTCGTCGCAGATTCAATGCAGATGCTGAGAGAAGAAAATGTCAGAGAACTTCTCTTTGTGAGCCATATCGGAAAACTGATCAAAGTCTCAGCCGGAATTCCCGATACTCATTCCAAGTACGGGGACAGGCGAATGGAGGAGATGGCGCGTTTGACAGCTCTGAGACTGGGAGAACAGGAAAAACAGGAAGAACAAGAAAATCAGGATCTCCTGGATCGGATTCTCGGCTCCAACACGACGGATGAAGCGTTGGAACATATGAATCAGGCGAGAGTCGGACTTGCAGAGCAGATTCTCACGGATTCTGCTGAATCCGCGAAGATTCATCTGGAAAGATGGGCAGGCGGAACCCTTCACGCGGAGGTCGTCACATTTTCTTCAGCACTTGGAATCACAGGCAAGAGCAGTGGAGCGGATGCAATGTTTCGGAAATGGAAAATCCAAAAGCCCCAAAGTTAAACCATAAAAAGATGGAATGGCGAACAATCAGAGCGAGTAGTCGGAATGAACAATCGGAGCGTAAAAAGTCAAGACGTGAAAGATTGTGAAAAATCATTTAGAAGTTGGGAACCGGCAGATCGATCAGCAAACATATAAAATAAATAGAACATATAGAGAAGAAACGAAACAGAGAAGAAATAAAACGATGAAAATTGCAGGAATCAGTTTTACGAGAGCGGGCAGTGAGCAGTTGCGAAAAATCCTTGGTGGGTTACAGGATGATGGTGAAGTGTGCAGAGGTTACATATCAAAGCGTTTTTTGACAGAAGCGGAAGATGCGTGGATTCAGGAGCGAACGGATTCGGTGGGCGACTGGACGTTAAAGCACTTTGAACAGGCAGATGCCCTGATCTATGTCGGGGCAGTGGGAATTGCAGTTCGGGCGATTGCTCCTTACCTAAAAGATAAGATGACAGATCCCGCAGTGCTTGCAGTTGATGAGCAGGGACATTTTGTAATTTCCCTCTTGTCCGGTCATGTCGGCGGTGCGAACCGTCTGACAGAGAGAATTGCAGACATGATAGGCGCACAATCGGTTGTCACGACGGCATCGGATGTACAGGGAAAGACGGCGATTGATGAGTGGGCGAAAGAACGGAATCTCGTGATCTCGGATCGGGAGCTTGCAAAGAAGATTGCAGGCGCAATTGTGGACGGAGAAAAAGTTGGATTTTTCAGCGATTTTCCGGTTGAAGGAGGATGCCCAAATGGCTATGAAAACCAGATCGAGTGTGAGCAAAATGTCTGGGTGACGGATCGCTTAATTCCAACATGTGCGCTTCCTTTGAGTCTGATTTCCACGCTTCGTCTGATTCCGCAGTTTGCGACGCTTGGAATCGGATGCCGGAAAGGGACTCCGCTTGAGGCGATTCGGACAGCGGTTATAGAGACACTGGAAAAAGAAAATCTAGATCTTCGCAGTGTCAGGCAGATCGCAAGCATTGATTTGAAGCGGGAGGAAGCGGGACTGATCGCATTTGCAAGAGAGCAAAATCTCCCATTTGTCACCTACTCGTCAGACGAACTTTTGCGTATCGAGGGAGATTTTACGGAGTCTGCGTTTGTGCGTCAAGTGACAGGAGTCGGAAATGTCTGTGAGCGGTCGGCTCTTTGTTGGAATTTGTTTCATTTTACGGAATGGGAGAAATGTTGGACGAAAGAAAATACGGGAAAATCAGGAAAGCAGCAAAGACAAAGAATGTAATCACGACAATTATGATGCTCAGAAAAAGGTGGAGCTTGTGATTCACAAGACGGCATGCAATGGGGTGACGGTCGCAGTCGCCAGAGCAGATTTATCGATTCTGCCAGTATGTAAGTAGAAAAAGGAGAAAGTCAGATCGTTTTGGATATGGATTATGATGATATGGAAAAATATATGAAAAAAAAGGGGAGAATTGTGATATTCGGAGGAACTTCGGAGGGACGGGAACTTGCGGAGACTGCACAGCGCAGTCAGGTGCCGGTGCTTGTCAGCGTGGTCTCTGAATACGGAGAAAGCCTTTTGACAGAAAGTAAGTGGGTTGGGGTTCATCAGGGTGCTCTCGATGCGGATGGGATGAAAGAACTTTTGAAAAAAGAGAATCCGCCGTTTGTGCTTGATGCGACTCATCCGTATGCGAAAGTGGTGACAGCACAGGTTCGAGCGGTCTGCGAGGAGCTTGATCTTCCGTGTTATCGTGTGCTTCGGGAGGAGGAGACGCTTGAGGATGGGATGTACCGCGTTGCATCGACGCAGGAAGCCTCAGATTTTCTTGAGAAGCAGACAGGAAATATTCTGCTCACGACAGGAAGTCGGGAACTTCATGTGTTTGCCGAAAAAGAAACTCTGCTTCCGCGCCTTTTTGCGAGAGTGCTTCCGGACAGCAAGGTTCTCGCCCAGTGCGAGGAGATGGGAATCAATGGTTCGCATTTGATTGCGATGCAGGGACCGTTTTCGGTCGAGATGAATCAGGCACTTTTGCATCAGACAAAGGCAGTTTGGATGGTCACGAAAGAGTCGGGAGCGCGGGGCGGATTTCAGGAAAAATGGCAGGCATCCAAGCAGTGTGGAGTCAAATTTCTTGTGATCAACCGTCCGGAAAATGAGGAGGGCATCTCGCTTGCCGAGGCAAAACGTTACTGTTCACGCGATGCGCAAACAGCAACGGCAAAACAGCTTTTGACAGAGCAGACGGATGTGACAAGATCGACAGAGCAGAGCAAACTAACTGGGTGGAACGATTTAATTGGGCAAAATAAATTGACTGGGAAAAGCGAAGAGAGAAGTCTGGAAAATCCAACTGGACAGAATGAGGAAATTGCTCAGAATGATCAAGCCCGACAAATGTTTTTAATCGGAATGGGAATGGGCGGTGGTGGCGACTTGACGGTCAGAGCCGTTCAGACTTTAAATGAGTGTGATGTGGTTTTCGGTGCGCTGAGGATGTTGCAGGATATTGCACAGTATGCGAAGCAGGCTCAGAAAATTCCACTTTTTCAGGCGACTGCGATTGCACAGTGGCTTACGAGTCATGAGAATTTTATTTCTGATGGATCCGCGATCACAAAAGTCGCTGTGATTCTCTCAGGGGATACGGGATTTTACAGCGGGAGCAGTGCACTGGTAAAGCAGTTTTCGGGGAGCGGGTGGAATGTCCATGTGCTTGCCGGAATCTCGTCTCCGTCGGCGCTTGCCTCCCGCATGCAGACAAGTTGGGAGGACTGGTATCTTTCGAGTGTGCATGGGCGAAGCTATGAGGCGGAAGACCTGCGGGAACTGCTTGATAACCACGAAAAAGTATTTTTGCTTCTCGGCGGAAGCGGAAGTTTTCTCCATGAAGTCTGCGAAAAACTTGTGGAGATTGGGTATGCAAGCGTAAAAGTCACTGCCGGAATTCGCATGGGCTATGCGGATGAGAGATTAATTTCAGGGCAGGCGGAAGAACTTCAGCACCAACAGATCAAAGAACTGACCGTTGCACTGATTGAGAGAGGAAAGGAATACACAGATAGATGAGAGACGAATGGTTTGTGCGCGGGAAAATCCCGATGACAAAAGAGGAAGTCAGAGTTGTCTCACTTGCAAAGCTGGAGATTGCTCCTGACAGTGTGATTTACGACATCGGAGCAGGGACAGGTTCAGTGACTGTGGAGGCGATCTGTATGGCACCGCAGGGGCAGATCTATGCATTTGAGCAGAAAAAAGAGGGCTGTGAGCTGATCCGTGAAAATCTGAATCGTGTCGAAATTCCAGCGGAGCGGGCAGTTGTCGTGGAGGGAAGAGCGCCGGAGTGTCTGTCCGGCTATCCGGTTCCTGATCGGGCATTTATCGGGGGAAGCGGGGGAAACATTTCCGAGATCCTTGATCTTTTATTTGAGAAAAATCCGTCCGTCCGCATCGTCATCAATGTGATTGCGCTTGAGAGTCTCAGCCAGGTCACGGACTACTGCGTACGACGGGGGTTAATTCCAGATGTGACCTGTATTCAGGCATCTCGCGCAAAACAGCTCGGCGCTTATCATCTGATGCAGGGAATGAATCCGGTCTATGTGATTACGCTTGACGGGAGAGAGCGACGAGAAGAGAAACGAGAGGGAATTCCGAGACTTCTTCTGACGGCTCCGGCGAGTGGGAGCGGAAAGACTGTGATTACATCGGGACTTCTCGCCCTGTTTTCAAAAATGGGACTTTCCTGTGTGTCCTTCAAATGTGGCCCGGATTACATTGATCCGATGTTTCACCGCTATGTACTCGGAATCCCCGGAAGCAACCTCGACAGCTTCTTTCTCGATGAGGATGGAGTCAGACAGCTCTTTGAGGCGCGCAGTGCCGATCACGAGCTTGCATTGATCGAGGGCGTGATGGGATATTATGACGGCGTGGCGGGAACCTCGTTTCAGGCTTCAAGCTATGAGATTGCAAGAATCACAGATACGCCGGCAATTCTTGTCGTGGATGCAAAAAAGAGCAGTCGCTCCGTGTCGGCGCTGATCAAGGGATTCCTTGAGTATCAGAAGGATAGCCGGATTGTCGGAGTGATTTTAAACAGAACTTCCCCGATGATGACAGAGAGATTGAGACCGCTGATTGAGGAACTCGGTGTCAAACTGATCGGTGCAGTGCCGGAGTGCCCAGAAGCACAGCTTGAGAGCCGTCATTTGGGACTCACACTTCCGAATGAGCAGAAGAAGCTTCGCGTACATATGGGGGCACTTGCGGATCGTCTCGAACAATGCCTCGATATTCCGAAACTTCTCGCGCTTGCAGGGATTGCAGAAGATCAAGATCTGAATGATCATGAGAAGAAGGAAACGAATAAGAAGAACGAAAAGAATGGTTATGATTATAAAGAGAATAGTTGCAAGAATACAAACTCAGAAGAAGAGCATACAGGCGCTTCGCTTGAAGATCTTGCACCATTGTCTTCAACGGTTTCTACCCGTCGAATCGGAGTTGCGCAGGATGAGGCCTTTTGTTTTTATTATCAGGAGAATCTGGAATTTTTGAGACAGAATGGCTGGGAGATTGTGACGTTTAGCCCGCTCCATGATCAAAAAATTCCTGAAAATCTGGATGCTCTGCTTCTCGGTGGTGGTTATCCGGAACTGTATGCGAGAGAGCTCTCGGAAAATCACTCGATGCTTGAGAGCATCCGAATTGCAGGGACAGACCAGACAAAGAAAATCAAGATTCTTGCAGAGTGCGGAGGATTTCTCTATCTGCATCGCACACTCGAAGATCCAGATGGCAAAAAATGGAAGATGGTTGGTCTTCTCGATGCAGATGCATTCCGCACAAAGAAACTCTCAAGATTTGGATATATTACACTGAAAACAAATCAAACAAATCTTGCTTTGTTGCCAGATCAGATGCCAGATCAGATGGAGTCAAAAAATCTGGATGAGACAGAAAACGGAAAAAACAAAGAGAAAACAGAGCGCGGGGAGAATGACAGGGTTGCAATCCGCGGACATGAGTTCCATTACTGGGACAGCACTGATCCGGGAACGGCACTTCTCGCAGAGAAACCACTCTCTTCGAGAAAATGGGCGTGCATGCATGTGAGTGACCGGATGATTGCAGGATTTCCACATCTCTATTATCGGTCTGCTCCAAACTGGATTTTGAACTTTTTGAACGGGAGAGCGTGTGCAAAAGAGGGAGAAAATTTGAGATGATTCATCTAATTACCGGCGGGAGCGGGAGTGGGAAATCGGCATTTGCAGAAAATTGTGTGATGCAGTCTGGCGCTTCCGAGCGATTTTATATTGCGACGATGAAAGTCTGGGGCGAAGAAGGACGGCGACGGGTCGAGAAACACCGAAAGATGCGCCAGGGAAAGGGATTTGTGACGATTGAGTGTGAGACGGATTTGAAATCTCTTTGCCTGAGAGATTATCGAAAAAAATCGAATCACCGATCAAATTCTTCCACTTCCGTTCTTCTTGAATGTATGTCAAATCTCACCGCAAATGAGATGTTTGAGAAAGGCGGAAGTGTGACAGAAATCTGTGAGCGAATTCTGGATGGAGTGCAGAGTCTCGCAGAGCAGACGGATTATCTTGTGATTGTCACAAATGAGATCTTTTCAGATGGATGCGAGTACGATGAGGATACGCTTCGCTATATCGATCTGCTATCAGAGATCAATCGAAAACTTGCGCAGATTTCCGATGAGGTGACAGAGGTCGTATTTGGAATTCCGGTTAATCTCAAAAAAAGAATCCGATAAAGGAGGGGGATCGGAATGAGTCAGAATCAGGAAGAGAAAGAAAAAGAAAAAGAAACAGAAAAAGAAAGAGAAAAAGAAACAGAAAAAACGATCACCGAAGAGAAAACCAGTGAGAATCAAGAGAAACATAGAGGACAGAAAAAAGGAAACTGGCGGGAGAGCTTTATCATCGCCTTTTCGATGTATTCAAGGATTCCAATGCCACGAACGGAGTGGACGGAAGCGGGAATGCAGTATGCGCTCTGTTTTTTTCCGGCAATCGGAATTGTGATTGGAGTGGTTGTGTGTGTCTTTATGTGGATTGCACAGCAAGTCAGACTCGGTGAAATCGCTGTCTGCTGTATCGGGACGGCAATTCCATTGTTGATTACCGGAGGAATTCATATGGATGGATTTCTTGACACGACGGACGCACACAGTTCGTTTGCGGATCGAGAGAAAAAACTTGAGATCTTAAAAGACCCGAATACTGGGGCATTTGCTGTTATCGGCTACGGAGTTTATCTGCTTCTCTATCTTTCTGCGTGGTCGGAACTCAAAATAGTTGCATTTCCGGCAGTCGGAGCTATCTATGTGATGACGAGGGCGCTGAGCGGATGGTCGGTTGTGGGATTTCCAAAAGCAAGAAAAAATGGACTTGCAAGTACATTTGCGACGGGGGCAAGAGATCGCACGGTGAAGCAGACGATGATTCTGTGGTGGATTCTTGCGATGGCATTTCTTGTGTATTTTGCGGGATGGATTCCGGCACTTTTGATGGCGGGAGCGGAATTGTTGGTGTTTCGGCATTATTATCATATGGCGGTGAATGAGTTTGGCGGAATGACCGGTGATCTTGCAGGACATTTTTTGCAGTCGGCGGAGCTTGTGATGTATCTGGTGGTTGCAGGATACGGCTTGCTTGTGTGGTAATGGATTAATGGACGCAAGGTTAAACAAAATGAAACAAGATTTAATGCGCCGTGAGCAAGAATATTTGAGCAGAGAAAGGAAACAAAACGATGATTTTGATTGTCGGAGGACGCGGGCAGGGGCAGACCGAGTATGCGAAGCAGTGCTTGAATGATTTGAGTGAAAGCAAGGAAGATGGATTTCGCATTGCAGATGGCAATTCAGATGAGCCGAAAATGGCGATTGGAGCAGATCTGATCTTGAATCTGTGCGAAGCGTCATGAAAGTGGGGGGCGATCCGCGAGTATTCACAAGAGAACTTCTTGAATCTGCACCGGAGATTGTCACGATCGATGAAGTTGGATGTGGGATTGTCCCGATCGATGCATTTGAGCGCGAGTATCGGGACGAGGCGGGAGTCGCAGGTCAGCTCTTTGCTTCGCATGCCGATCAGGTATTTCGCATGATCTGCGGAATCCCGCAGAGGATTCGATAACATTTAAAAGAAATCCAAAATGAATTTAGAAACAAGAGGAAGAAAAGAATCATGATGATACTACGGGAGATACTGGAAAATATTCCGGAATATGCGGGAGTGCTCTGCGTGGGAGCCGTGCTTGATCTTCTGATCGGAGATCCGCAGAACTGGTGGCATCCGGTTCGCTC
>ERZ773239.2329-NODE-2329-length-11284-cov-3.136165_pt1 | contig 11284 bp, 10 predicted proteins | sample MGYA00580521_ERZ773239 | MGnify/ENA primary metagenome ERZ773239 (study PRJEB29015, sample SAMEA2737801) | human gut metagenome | biome: human gut; feature: human-associated habitat; material: faeces | place: China | collected 2012 ... | reverse complement strand
TACTATGCCAGTCCGATATCCGCAGCTTCTAGTTCCAGTCCGATATCTTCTACACAATCGCTGAAATATTCTTCCACGTTAATCTTCTTAAAGTTATACGGGATACGGTTCGTATCGATCTTGGAATACAACGTCAGCTCATTGATCAGGCGATCCATTTCTGTCGCTTTATTGTAGATCGTCCGGATGTATTTCTCCTGTTTTTCCGGCGTATTGGCGATCCCGTCCATGATACCTTCCGCATAACCTTTGATCGTCGTCAACGGGGTCTTCAGATCATGAGCGATATTACTGATCAGAATACGGTTTTCCTTCTCAGAAGAAATCTTTTCTTCTGTGCTTTCTTTCAAGCGCTGCCGCATCTGTTCAAAGTTCCGGCACAATTCCCCGATTTCATCTTCGTTTTCCGCTTCTATGGTAAAATCCAGATTTCCTTCTTTGATATTTTGCGTAGCAACTTTCAGTTTTGCGATCGGGTTGATAATGCCTTTATAGATCCAAATTGTCATGACTGCTGCAGTAAGGATCAGTACCAAAACGACGGATACGCCCATATCCATGATCAGTTTTTTCATCTCCGGCAGCACATTTTCCGTAGATGCTACGATATAGACGCTGTTCTGATGTCCATCTGCTGTCCGAAAATCCACTTGCTTAACCAGCCACTGCACATCGTTTTCCAGATAATATCCATTATCTCCGCACTGTGATCCGTAGTCTGGAAGAAGTTCCAACAGCTGTGCATCCGTATGAACCGAGTTCTTCTCTCCGTTATAATAAATCTGATCATCCGAAACGCTTACCAAAAAGGATTGTTTTTCCTGAAGTTCTGTATTTTTCTGTTCCAGATATGACTTATCCGTCAGCTTCTGTGGATCCGACCAGGCAATCTTTTTCAATTCTTCAAAATCCGTTTTCGTGTAACGGTTCAGAATCTGTAATGAGTTGGAAAACAGATAATTTCCCTCATCTTTTTCCAGCCCGTAAGTCTGTTTGATCGTATGTACCTGCATCTGATAAACAGCAAGTAATGCAGTGCCTGCAAGCACGATCGGTAAAAACAGCATGACACAAAAAGAAAATATCAGTCTTGTCTTTAATTTCATCCTAAGACCCTCCCCATCTTTTCTTCGTATCTCGCGGGATCCTGTTGTAAATCCCTGTCTGATAGCTTTTATCATACCATAGAGTTGTGTATTAACGGAGAACTTTATACTTTTTTTATGATTTTCTGCTATTAACTTAATTAAAAAAAGTCTGACTTTAAGGTATTCCCTTAAAGCCAGACTTTTATAGGTCTGTATTAAGCGTGTCTGTTACCAGTCACTATGTATAACTTACAGATATTTTTTCAGTGCTTCTACTTTATCCAGTGCTTCCCACGGAAGATCCAGATCGTTACGTCCGAAGTGACCATATGCTGCGGTCGGTCTGTAGATTGGTCTTCTCAGATCAAGCATTTTAATGATTCCAGCCGGACGAAGGTCGAAGTTCTCACGAACGATGTCGGTCAGTTTGTTGTCGGAGAGTTTTCCTGTGCCGTAGCTGTCGATCATGATAGAGGTCGGATGAGCGACACCGATTGCGTAGGAAAGCTGGACCTCGCATTTGTCGGCAAGACCTGCTGCTACGATATTCTTTGCTACGTAACGTGCTGCATAAGCTGCAGAACGGTCTACTTTTGTGCAGTCTTTTCCGGAGAAAGCTCCGCCGCCGTGACGAGCGTATCCGCCGTAGGTGTCTACGATGATCTTACGTCCGGTGAGGCCGGAATCTCCATGAGGTCCGCCGATTACAAAACGGCCGGTCGGGTTGATGAAGAACTTGGTGTGCTCATCTACCATGTCTGCCGGAATGATTTCGTCGAATACGTATTTTTTGATATCCTCATGAATCTGCTCCTGGGATACTTCCGGATCATGCTGAGTGGAAAGAACAACCGCATCAAGACGGAACGGTTTGCCGTTCTCATCGTACTCTACGGTTACCTGTGTTTTTCCATCCGGACGCAGGTATGTTAAAGTACCGTCTTTGCGGACTTTGGTCAGCTGGCGAGCCAGTTTGTGTGCCATGTAGATCGGGTATGGCATGTACTCTTCGGTCTCGTTGGTTGCGAATCCGAACATCATTCCCTGATCTCCTGCTCCAATGGCATCGATCTCCTCATCGCTCATATTGTTCTCTTTTGCTTCGAGCGCTTTGTCTACACCCATAGCGATATCGGTGGACTGTTTGTCAATTGCAGTTACAACAGCGCAGGTATCTGCGTCAAATCCGTATTTTGCACGGTCGTAGCCGATTTCGCGAACGGTATCACGTACAACCTGCTGGAAATCAATGTGTGCGTTGGATGTAATCTCACCCATTACCATAACGTATCCTGTTGTAGTACAGGTTTCGCAAGCTACACGGCTCATCGGATCCTGCTCAAGCAGCGCATCCAGAATCGCGTCAGAAATGGCATCACAGATTTTGTCCGGATGTCCTTCTGTTACAGACTCAGAAGTAAACAGTCTTTTTTCCATTCTCGTTCTCCTTTTTTTCTTCTCTTCTCTTTTGATCTTCTATAAGATCTCTGAACAATAAAAAAGATCCGCAAGCGAAGCGGACCTGAATAGTAATGTTCAAATCCCCTTATTGTTCGAAAATTTCGCTCAGGCTGGCACCTTCCCATGCAGACCAATCTGCCGGGGGTTGCCGTGGTTTCACAGATCCTATGTATCTCCACCACTCTGAATAAGAGAAAAGCAACTCAATTTTTGATTTTGTTTTTTGTTACTCTGATACACTATCGCAAAATACGCCATTCGTCAAGAGGAAATAAAAGGATTTGAGACATTTTCTTACTGTTGTCCCAAATATCCTTTCTTTTTTTCTGATTTTTCGGCTGTATCTTCTGTTATTTGTGAACAGATAAGAAAACTCTCCAAAACAGAGAGTTTTCTTATCTGCTGTATCTTTTCTTCTACTCTTCTGCTTTCATCTCGCGGACAATCTTCCGCAGCTTCAGAATCATGGACGGAGCAACAGAAAGCTCATCCACACCCATTCGTACAAACTGCTCCGTCAATGTCAGATCTGCACCGAGCTCCCCGCAGATTCCTGCCCATTTTCCGCATTTGTGTGCATTTTCCACCACCATGCGAATCATCCGAAGAACGGCTTCATGGTGTGGATTGTAGAAATCATCCAGCTGTTCATTCTGACGATCAATCGCCAGGGTATACTGCGTCAGGTCATTCGTTCCGATGCTGAAGAAATCCACCATTTCCGCCAGACGGTCGCTGATCATCACGGCTGCCGGTGTCTCGATCATAATGCCCTGCTCCGGAATTTTATACTGCACTTCCTGTGCTTTCAGCTCTTCCTCTACCTCTGCAACAATTGCGTAGATTTTTTCTACCTCTTCTGTTGATGTGATCATCGGATACATGACAGAAAGGTTTCCGTAAACGGCCGCGCGGAACAATGCGCGAAGCTGCGCTTTAAAAATTTCCGGCTGTTTCAGACAAATCCGGATTGCACGGTACCCAAGCGCCGGATTTTCTTCTTTTCCAAGATTAAAGTATTCTACCTGCTTATCTGCCCCGATATCCAGCGTACGGATAATCACTTTTTTGCCTGCCATGGTCTGCACGGCCTGTTTATATGCCTGAAACTGTTCTTCCTCCGTTGGGAAATCATTTCTTCCAAGATAGAGGAATTCACTTCGGAAAAGTCCGATTCCACCGGCGTCATTTTCCATCACATAGCCAAGGTCACCAACACTGCCGATATTTGCATAGATGTTGATCTTACGGCCATCCGGTGTAATATTTTCTTTTCCTTTCAACTCCTCAAGAAGCTTCTGTTTTTCTGCTTCTTCCTGCATTCTTTTTTCGGTTTCTTTCTGTACGTCCTCCTCAGGTTCAAAGATAACCTGACCTGAAAAACCGTCTACAACGGCCGTCATGCCTGTTTTCAGACCGTTTAAATCCATCGGGACGCCGATTAATGCCGGAATATTCATCATTCGCGCAAGAATCGCAGTATGAGAATTGGTAGATCCATGTACAGTCACAAACGCAAGTATTTTTTCTTTGTCCATCTGTACAGTTTCACTCGGACTTAAATCGTCTGCCACTATAATAGATGGTTCCATAGAGCTCAGGTCGTTATCTCCCTCTCCGCTTAAATTGCGGACCAGACGTTCGGAAATATCTTTTACATCTGCGGAACGTGCCTTCATATATTCATCATCCATAGCTGCAAACATCTCTGCAAAATTATCGCCGGTTGCTGCCGCTGCATATTCTGCATTTACCAGCTCTGTCCGGATCATGTTCTCCATCGATTCCAGATAGTCCTCATCCTCCAGCATCATCTGATGGACTTCAAAGATCGCCGCACTTGCCTCTCCAACTTCCCGGACTGCCTTGTCATACAGTCTGCCAAGCTGTTTTTTAATTTCTGGAGCTGCTCTTTGGATTTCTCCAGTGCAGCATCCACACGCTTCACTTCTGCTTCCGGATCTTCAATCCGGGCTCTTTTAACCTGGTAATCATTTTTCTTCAGAACCGCAACCGGTCCCATAACAATTCCTTTATATACGGATTTCCCCTGAAAACACTGCATTTTTTATCCTCCGAGCGTATTTTTTACAGATTTACTTCAAAAAACGCTTTCAGCGTCTCAATCGCTGCATCTTCGTCCTCTCCGTTTGCTGCAACGGTTACGGTATCTCCCTGCTTTACGCCAAGTGACATTAGCATCATCAGCTGAGTCAGTTTTTTCGTTTTCCCATCTTTTGTGATGGTGCATTCCGATGCAAAATTTTTTGCCTCCTTTACCAGCATTCCTGCCGGTCTTGCGTGGATTCCCAGTTCATCTTTAATGGTATATTCAAATGATTTCATGCTTTTATTCTCCTTCTTCTCTGTCCATAATCCGTTCTATGTGCATAGCGAGATATCCAATTTCGATCTCCTCCATCGGAAGTTTCAGCCTCTTTTCCATCTCCTCACAGATTCGTTTCGCCGCCTGAAAGGCTTTCGGAAACTTTACGGACATGTAGTCATTCATATTTACTTTCAGTTTTTCCCCACTGACCGCTCTTGCAACCATATAGCGGATATGGTTCATCATACGGTTATACGACAACGACATCACATCGATGGTATGCCCGGTGATATGCTCCACCAAAGAAATGCTCTCCCGGACTGCTCTTGCCACTTCCATGGCCTGTGAAACATTTTCCTCCACAATTGCCGAATGAACATGAAGTGCAAGATAGCCGATTTCATGTTCATCAATTTCGATCTGAAGCCGTTCTTTTAAAAGCTCCCTGATACAGGAAGCAACTTTATACTCTTTGTAAAACATCACACGGATATCGTCGGTGAGCGGATTGCTGATCTGCTCACCGTTCTGAATCCGCCGGACAGCAAAATCCAGATGATCTGCCATTGGAAAGACGATGGAACGGTCAATTTTTCCAAATTCCTTTTCTGCCTCGTCAAGCACGGCACTCGCCAGCTCCAGGCTGAGCGGAGAAACGCCCTGTACAATGGTTCTGGCATTTCCTCGCTCCGTCATCTCTGTCAGGGAATAAATGCGGGCATCGTCTCCCGGCTGTACACGCTGTCCCGTTTTTTTCCCAAATGCAATTCCTTTCCCCATGACCAGATATTCCCGGTTATTTTCTTCTTCCACACCAATAAATGAATTGTGGTTCAGTGTTTTTGCTATCCTGTACATTCTTCTCACCCGTTTTTAAGGCACAGCTTACGCGAGGATCTCAATCGCAAATAAAGGATCTCCTGCTTTTACCGGTCCGTCTGTCAAAAGACGGATTCTCTGGTTCTCCTCCAGCTCTGTGCAAAGAACCGGTGACGTAACCGACGGCGCATGTGTTTTCAGATATTCCAGATCCAGTTTCAGCATCGGATCACCTTTTTTCACGGTCTGACCGCTTTCTACCAGTGCCTCAAATCCCTCTCCGTTCAGTTTTACTGTATCAATTCCGACATGAATCAGAAGGCTGACCCCGGAATCGGTTACAAATCCAATCGCATGTTTTGTGTCAAAAACAAACGCGACTTCTCCGTCCTCCGGAGCACGCACATAAGGATCTTCCGGTGTCACAACAGCGCCGTCTCCCATCATCTTTTCTGCAAACGCTTCATCCGGCGCAGTAGAAAGGTCGGCTGCCAGTCCGCTTATCGGGCTGCAGACAGTAATCGTATCCACAACCTTCTGTTCTTTTGTTTCCTGCGTCGGTTCCGCCTCTTTTGGGGTTGGTGTATTTTCTGCTTCCGCATACGTATTCGGAGCTTTTTCCAGATAATCCTCTAAATTTGATTTTATCACAGTTACATTCGGTCCGTAAATAACCTGTACACCATTTCCTTTATGCACAACGCCAGATGCCCCTGTCGCCTTTAAAATACCATCGCTGACTCTCGCTGCATCATGAACAGTACAGCGCAGTCTTGTTGCACAGCAGTCCACATCCGAAATATTTTTCTTTCCGCCAAGACCTTTTGTGATTGCTTCACTCATGGCATCTTCCGATGCCACCCCATCGTTCTGCGCCTCTTTTCTTGCTTTTACATCTGCTTTCGTATAAAGCTTGGTTTCCACATCATCATCCTCACGACCCGGTGTCTTAAAATCAAACTTTTTAATCATGAATTTGAAGATAAAATAATACAGGAAGAAATAAAGAATGCCGACCGGAATCACCCTCATCCAGCTTGTCTTTTCATTTCCCTGCAAAATACCGAACAGGAAGAAGTCCAGAAGTCCGCCGGAAAAGGTAAGACCTACTGCGATATTCAGGATGTGTGCGATCATATAAGCTGTTCCCGCAAGAATAACCTGCACGACAAACAACGCCGGTGCAACAAACAGGAACGAGAATTCCAGCGGTTCTGTGATACCGGTTGCCATACACGCAAGTGCTGCGGAAAGAAGCAGACCGCCTGCTGCTTTTTTCTTCTCCGGTTTCGCACAATGGTACATGGCAAGTGCCGCTCCCGGAAGTCCGAAAATCATAAAAATAAATTCTCCGGAGAAATATCTCGTTGCATCTGCACTGAAATGTGCGATATTCGCAGAATCCGCAAGCTGTGCGAAGAAAATATTCTGTCCGCCCTGCACCATCTGTCCTGCCACTTCCATGGTACCTCCGACTGCCGTCTGCCAGAACGGCATATAAAATACGTGATGCAGACCAAATGGAATCAGTGCCCGTTTAATCAGACCGAAAATCAGCGTTCCGACATAACCGGAGCCGGTTACCAGGCCACCCAGCGCATAAATGCCGTTCTGTACAACCGGCCATACAAAATACATTAAAATTCCCACAAACATATAGACGATCGTAGAAATAATCGGTACAAAACGAGTACCTCCAAAGAAAGAAAGTGCATTCGGAAGCTGGATCCGGTAAAATCGATTATGAAGTGCTGCGACTCCAAGACCGACAATAATACCGCCAAACACACCCATCTGCAGCGACTGAATACCGCAGACAGAAGTGATGGTTCCTTCCAGAACGGATTCTGCAATTTCTCCGTTTTCCAGAATCTGACCCGTAATAGTCAGCATTGCGTTAATCGCTGTATTCATAACGAAATATGCAATAACGGCTGACAGGGCAGAAACCTCTTTTTCCTTCTTTGCCATACCAATTGCAACACCTACCGCAAAAATCAGAGGCAGGTTATCAAACACCGCACTTCCTACTTTGTTCATGATCACCAACAGCGCATGAAGAATTGTGCCGTTGCCGAGCAAGCTTGTCAGACCGTACGTTTCAATCGTGGTTGCATTGGTAAATGAGCTTCCGATTCCCAGTAAAAGTCCGGCTACCGGAAGAATTGCGATCGGGAGCATAAAGCTTCTTCCCACTCGCTGCAGAACACTAAAAATTTTGTCCTTCATTTTTTTACTCCTTGTGTAGTTTATACTTTTTACAAGAAAAGTTTCTGCGGTTTTGCATCTTTTTAGCCGGTCTGTACTCTTTTTTCTAAAACAGAGCACAAAAAAGAGACACTAACCCACATAAACAATTCCTGTTATGTATAGTTAATGCCTCCAAAAATCGAGTTACACACTACAACTGTAGTTGAATATAGCACAGATAAATCTCTTTTGTCAAGTCAGTTCTTATGATTTCAGCTTTTTTCTTTTTATCCATTTTTCACATTCTTATGCATCTATTTTGTGCACAATAGCTAATCAACATCTTTTTTTTGAAATGTCATAAATTCAAGATCTTCCTGTTTCCATAGTTGTGCAGGCACATGCAATACTTCTTTACTTTCAATATCCTGCCACCGGCCTTCCGGAAGATACAGTTCATATTCATCTCTGTCAAATCCGGGTGAAATAAGCAATGCATCACCAAGCATATAAGACAGATTCTGTATCTTTGCGATTGGATCTTTCGGATATTCCATCACAAGCGGACGAATCATTGGAATACCAGACTGATGACTCTGGCAGGCTGCGTGATAAAGATATGGCACAAGTCGATGTCTGAAGTTAATCCATTTTTTTACTTCTTTTAATGCCATATCTCCATACTGCCATGGTTCCCGCGGTGTTTTACCGTGCGCTCTGGATAATGGCATCCACAATCCCATCTGCACAGAGGAAAGGTAATTTTCTATATTCGGACGTTCCTCATTTCCGATATAAATTTGTACCTTTTTAAATATCTTTTTTTACCAACACTGACCGCCTCAGCTTTGAAAGGTAAAAAATAATTCACAATAATAGTAGTAAAATTTAAGCCAATTTTTTCGCAATAAAGTAAAATAAAAGAACGGTACCTTTTATTGGACCGTCCTTTTTGTCAACATTTGTTTTATACTGTTTTTACGCTCTTAACCGGAATTTCTGGATGTCCTTTGCATTATTCACACGCTCAATTTCAGCGCCGAGTCCACGGAGCTTTCCGTCGAAGTCCTCGTATCCGCGCAGAATGTATACAATATCATCCACCACGGTAACACCCTCTGCTGCAAGACCTGCAATAACAAGTGCTGCTCCGGCGCGAAGATCCGGTGCGGAAACCTCTGCTCCGGTAAATTTTTCTACGCCGTCAATGATCGCCGTGTTGCCTTCTACTTTAATACAGGCGCCCATACGTGCCAGCTCATCCGCATATTTAAAACGATTTTCAAAAATACTCTCTGTTACAATACTCGTACCGTTTGCCAGTGCCAGTGTAACCGCAATCTGCGGCTGCATATCGGTCGGGTAACCCGGATACGGCTGTGTCTTTACGTGTGTTCTGCCCAGACGTTTGCTTGCGCTCACACGGATGGAATCGTCAAACTCTTCTACGTCGCAGCCAATCTCCTCGAGCTTTGCGGTTGTTGCTTCCAGATGCTTTGGAATCACGTTTTTAATCAGCACATCGCCCTTTGTAGCTGCTGCTGCAAACATATACGTACCTGCCTCGATCATATCCGGTACGACCGCATAGCTGGTTCCGTGCAGGGTATCGACACCCTTGATCCGGATCACATCGGTTCCTGCTCCTTTGATGTTTGCTCCCATGCTGTTCAGGAAGTTCGCCACATCGACAACGTGCGGCTCTTTCGCTGCATTCTCAATCGTTGTATTTCCTCTTGCCATCGAAGCTGCCATCATGATGTTGATGGTGGCTCCAACGGAAACCATATCCAGGAAAATGTGGCTTCCATGCAGATCTGCCGCACTTGCCACGATTGCGCCATGACGGATGCTTACCTCAGCACCGAGTGCGCGGAATCCCTTTAAATGCTGGTCGATCGGACGGCTTCCAATGTTACATCCGCCCGGAAGCGGAACTTCCGCTCTTTTGTATTTTCCAAGCAGCGCGCCTAAAAGATAATAAGACGCACGGATTTTTTTGATATATTCATAATCAACGCTCAGATCTCCGATGGTTGCTGCATTGATCCGCACGGTATGGCGGTCGATGCGGTCCACGGTGGCTCCGATCTCTGCGATTGCTTCCAGAAGTACATTAATATCGCTGACATCCGGCAGATTTTCGATCAGGACCGTCTCATCGGTCATCGTTGCTGCCGTAAGAATTGCAAGCGCCGCGTTTTTTGCTCCCCCGATTTCCACTTCGCCCACAAGAGGATTTCCACCTCTGATGACATACTGTTCCATATATTCACCTCAAATTTTCTTTCTCATAACTTAACGAGTGTGTTTTATCCGAAATAACGATTCAAAGTCTGTTCTGCTGTTTTTTTTACACACTCCGGACTCACTGAAACGCACTGCTCCCCGCAGTGATTTTTCAGTCTCCCCTTATCTTAACTCAAATCTAATACTTTGTAAATCAATTTTAATACATTCTGTGCTATTTCCGTCTTTTTCCATCGTTTCCGGTCAGGAATATTCAGAGAAACATTATATGTAATTTCTAACTATCAGAACATTTCCCTTATTATGATATAATCGTATGTTTTCAAAATTTCCCTGAATATTCCACCAATTCTGTTTTACATGCCGATCTGCTCGCGGAGCGCCAGGATCGTACCCTGGATATCCCTTCCGCTCTCGTCAACTGTAATCTCGGCATACTGCTCATATAATTTACTTCTCTCATCGTAGAGATCCTTCAGCGTCTGGCCCTCTTTCAGCACGACGCCGCGTCCCTTCAGGTTCCCGAGACGTTTCGCCAGATCCTCATACGACAGCTTCAGGTAAACGATGGTTCCAATTTCTTTAAAATGCTCCATCGCCTCTTTTCCGTAAATGGCACTGCCGCCCGGTGCAATGACGCTTTCATCGGCTTCCAGAGTCGCATTGACCTCATTCTCAATCGCAAGAAAGCCTTCATTTCCTTCATCCGCAATGATCTCGCGCAGAAGACGCTTCTCCCGATGCTGGATCACAAGATCCGTATCAATAAACTCATATCCCAACACCTTTGCAAGAATAACACCAACGCTGCTTTTGCCGGCTCCCGGCATTCCTATTAAGATAATATTCCGTTTATTCAAGATTTATTCCTCCTGCTGTCTCGTAAATTTTTCTCTATCCTATCTCTGCAGATTCGTTCCGCCCTGCTTCATGATCTGCTCGATCTCTGTTTCGCTCGCCACATTGGCATCGTGCTGGATCATCAGCTTTAAAACACTTGCGGAAATCGCAAAGTCGATGGCTTTCTGCGGCTCAAAATCATGAAGCATCGCATGGATCAGTCCCGCGCCAAATGCATCACCGGCTCCGACTGCCTCAAAGCTGTGTACTTTACGAACCGGGCTCTCGTAGAATTTTCCGTCTTTCA
>ERZ773239.2324-NODE-2324-length-11309-cov-5.095877_pt1 | contig 11309 bp, 6 predicted proteins | sample MGYA00580521_ERZ773239 | MGnify/ENA primary metagenome ERZ773239 (study PRJEB29015, sample SAMEA2737801) | human gut metagenome | biome: human gut; feature: human-associated habitat; material: faeces | place: China | collected 2012 ... | reverse complement strand
CGGCGTTCACGGAACGGTCAGACGTGGTGCGTTCCTGATACAGCCATTCGCGCAGCTCGCGCTCTTGGCTACGCGCCAGGGCGAATACGGTGGTCGGTTCCTCGGAGTTCAGCTGAATCAGCGCCAACGTTTGCAGCACGCCATCATGCAGATGGGCGGTCATGTCCGCGCGCTCCTCTTCGCGCTCCTTCAATGCCTGCTCGTGGGTGAGTCGTTGCAGCATCGCGTTCGCCCACGGCATCACCGCCACCACGATACCGACGATCATCACGAATCCGCTGGCAACAATGCGTCGAGGAGAGGTGCCCCACCCAGGAATGCTGACATTATGCACATACAATGCCCATCCCATGAAAATCAGTGCGATGCCGCCCAACATAGACAACAGCTGCGTGCCTCGCGGACTAAGATTCATCCATGCCAGTGCGATGCCGCCCAACCCTACCAGCAGCGGAAACACAATCTGGACATCCGCACCGGTGCTGGTGAGCAACAGTCCAGTGGCCATCAACGCGAAACCGGCCAATGCCACGACGGCCGGTTTCGGAGCACGTTGGATGGCCTCGGACAATGATTCCGGTGCGGCAGCCGATTCGTCGTCATGAGCGGCAAGTGGCTGATTGCCTCGCGCAAGCGGCGCCTGATCAACGGGCACTGTGCGAGCCGCAGCCGCCACCGGGTCTCCGGCAGGCATGAACACCCACAGGAATACATAAGCGATGATGCCTGCGCCGTAGAGGACGGTCAGTGCGATGAACGCAATCCGAACCCATGCCACGCCGATGCCCAAGTGCAGGGCGATGCCCTTGCACACGCCGGTGAGCCAACGGCCCTGCCGGGGGCGCATCAACGGCATGCGCGCGGGCAGCAATGGTTCGGGAGATGACGTCATACTCCTATTGTGCCGCGCTCAGGGCGTTGCGGCCGGGGTTTTACCCGGTGTTCAGGGAACAATCAGGGTGTTCCCCGAGCGTTGTGGCAGTGGTCGGGCGGTGTAATGGAATCATGAGCAATCCAAACGCGAATCCATATCAGCCACAGCCGCAGCCTGGTCCGCAAAAAAACAAGACATCGCGACGCTTCTTCACTTGGGTGCGATCCAGTGGACTGGTTCGCGGCGACGACCGGTGGATCGGCGGCGTATGCAGCGGCATCGCTTTACGGCTTGGCTGGAGCCCCACATTAGTACGTGCGTTGGTGATTGTATGTACATTGTTCTTCGGTTTTGGCGCAGCTCTGTACGCACTCGGCTGGTTTCTGATGCCGGATGTACGCGATGGGCACATCTTGGCCGAGGACCTCATTGCCGGCCAATGGGACTGGAATTGTCTGGGATGCTTCCTGTTCCTCGCCGTGGCAATCGTGATTCCAGGTGCGGGGTGGGGTTGTATTGCGCTCGCCGCCTTAGCGCTATGGCTGTTGGCCAAAAGCGGCATTCGCCAGCAGGAAGGGTACGGATTCGGGGCATCTGCGCCGCGACCGGTTTCACAGCCTGTGTCATATCCAGCTCCACAGCCTGTCTCATATCCAGCCGCGCAACCAGTACCTCAATCTCCTTTGTATTCAGCTCCGCAACCTTTTCCACAACCTGTTTCACAACCTGTTTCACAAACCGCGCCTAGTGTTTCACAGCCTGTTTCACAGCCTGTCTATCAGTCGATGCCCAGCGTGATGCCGGGTACTGTGCCCGGCGCGATGCCCGGCACAGTACCCAACGGGCCGTTTGCCCCCGACCGTATGAATGCGACGGCCTATGCCCCCACCGAGTCCAAGCGCCGCAAGCCGGCGGGCCCAATCGTGGTCTTGAGCATACTGGGCCTTACCTTCCTCTCCTTTGCCGGTCTGATGGGACTGATTTGGGTAAACGACATGGGCATTATCGGCATTATGCGTCTGGGCACCATCTGGATTGCCGCAGTATGCATAGTGATGGGGCTGGTGGTCATCATTCTCGGATTCAGAGGACGGCGTACCGGTGGTCTGATTCCTCTCGGACTGGTTGCCGGTGGATGCGCGCTCTGCATGACCATCGTTTCAGGCACGTATGGCGTGTACTACCGTGATCTTGGTGCCAGCGGCATCAATACTGTTGTTTCACTGAGCCAATCTGTCAGTGCGAGAAACAGCGACGGCATGAACGATGTGCAAAAGGATGGCATCTTCGTTGCCGATGCCAGCGATGCCACGTTTGAAACATTGCAGCAAGGTGTGGCGTTCAGCGGTGAAAACTACAACACCGATCAGGCAATCATTGATTGGTCCGATTGGGACAAGACACATGGACCGCACACGGTGAAGATGCTGGATGGCAAAACTTCCATCAGTAATTGCCCGGTCGGTACCATCACCATAGCCGCAACACAGGCGCAAGTGCATATCGTTCTGCCGGATTCCTGCACTTACGCCTTCGGCACCGCCGACTCCTACTACTCCACTTCGAGTGACGTTGGCGGCAAATACGAGATGGTATACAACAACTACATGGGTCCAAGCTTTGTTTTCTTCGAAGCTGAAAGTGCCACCAATGGGCCTGATCACGAATGGTTGTATAAGGAATCCGCCATGCCGGACAACGGCCCAGAATTAAAAATCAATATTCCCTATGTGGTGGAAGCACGTGTCAACGTGGTGTACGCCTCCGATTGGGAAGGCTCTACGTTCCAGCCGCTTGCCGATATATACGACGGCAACAGTACAAGCAAGAACACAACCGAACAATCGGAATGATCAAGCCGTTGCAACTAGGAGATGGAATCATGACTGATGAAACCAAGGAATTCGCCTCCATTGAGGATGCGACACCGACCACGGCCATACCTTCCGAAACCGACGCGACCACCGCGACCACAACCATGGTGACCGTCGATGACCGAACCGATACCACGGTGCTGCCATCCGCAGCGGATGATGACGAAACGGCTGTGCTGCCCGTCCCCGACAATCATGCGGATGCGTCGGTCTCGGATGTGGATACGCAGGCAACAGCTGCCTCTCCATCGCCCATCGAACCAACCACAGATCGGATTGCCCTGGAAACAGTTGCCGATGCCGTGGAGGGAGATGGTGGGCCGATTCCATCTGCCGATGATGTGCCGATGTACGCAGCATCTTCAGCACGACCTCCCTATGGGCAGTCTCAGACCGCCGGCAAACCATGCCAGCCTGGGGGGAGCGCCAAGAACGTCCAGAGCGCCAAGAACGTCCAGAATGCTAAGGATGTCAAGAGTGCCAAGAACATCCAGAAACAGAGCACCAGCGCGCCTACTGTGGTATTCGGACTATTAGGCGTGATTATCGGCGTGATCGCGCTGGTTTTCGGGTACATATCTCCGGATCGGATGATTTCGTTGTTCTCGCCGAATCCGCAATTGCTGACGGCTGTTATTTGCGCCGTAGTGGGACTGATTCTGGTAATAGTGGCCGTTGTATGGGCCATAGTCGGTGCCGTCAAGAAGAGAAAATAGCGTTACAAACCATTGCATTACGGTCCCAGTAGAAGCACATTATGACGGGAGCCGACCGATAAGAGCCGACCGTTCTATGCTGATGGGGGGGAGGCATAGTAACTATGAAGCGGATTTCGGTGCGGCGGGTAGCGAGCGTCATCGTCACCGCGATGGCGATGACGCTGGTATTCGCCACACTTGGCTGGGCGATGATGCCGCAATGGAACACACGGCCCTACACCAAGCACATCGTTATCGCTTCTGCCGACACCACCATCACCCCTGCCCATGCGAACATTCCCCACGAGGGGCGATATCGTACGCGTGAAACCCGACTATCCATCAAGACCGGCGACGGCGTCACGCTACCCGCCGTACTACGTGAACCGGTCGGCGCTCCCGGGCCACGCCCGGCTTGTCTGTTCATTCACGGGTCCGGTACCAGTGGTGCCGAGGATTTCGGCGATATCGCCAACGCCATGGCCTCTGCCGGTATCGTGACCTTGGTGCCGGCCAAGCGCAACGACAACTACACCGTGCTGCATCGCGACTACCCGCGTTTTGCTCGCGAATACGGGCGTTCGCTCGACGTGTTGCGTGGCAGAATCGGCGTGGACCCCGCCAAAACCGGCATCTACGCCGAATCCGAAGGCACCTGGATCGCCACGATTCTAACCTCGAAACGGCAAGACATTGCCTTTGCCGTACTTACATCCGCACCGGTGTTCAATGGACGTGAGCAAATGGCCATGGCTGTCAGCGCCTATACGCATGAGGCCGGCGCGCCCAAGCCCGTGGTCAAAGACATGGCCAAATTGATGTCGCTGGACTACGCGCCATTTGATCTAGCCTATGCCGACTTTGATGCCGACCGGTATCTGAAATCCCTCACCATGCCGGTGCTGGTGAACTACGGCACCTACGATACGGCCATGCCCATCGAACAGGGGGCGCAGCGGATCATCGCTACGGCCAACAAGTCCGGCAACGAGAACGTCACCGTACGCTATTTTGCCGGCAACCATCAGATGCGGGCTGGTGAGGGCTTATTCACCCCGAACCTGCCATTGGCCGAAGGCTATACGCAAGCGCTGGAAAATTGGGTGAACGGTGTGACTGCCGGAACCAAAGCCGATGGATGGGCAACGCCTCAAGTCGCCGGTGCAACACCTCACCAGCGCTTCGCCGCGTCGCAACGTACCAGATCCGGTATCGTCGGCTCGCTTGGCGTGCTGGCCGGTCTGATGGTGGCAGGGCCCGTGCTGATCGTGATGGCGGCGATATTAGGTATTGGCTTGACTGTGTTTTCTTGGCTACAGACGTTGCTGGCCGGGCGACGTAGTGTGGCGACTGTGCGGGCCGTGCATGCGACGCCGAGTGAGCTGGGGGCCGCCCAGCGGCGCATGTTGCACGGCATTGCCGGCTTATCTGCCGGTATCGGCACAGCGGTGATGGTGATTACTGGGCTGTTGTACGGCTATATGAGCGCCGTAGGCGTATCGGCTGTATTGGTTATGCCTCAACCGCGGCTGTTTGCCGTCGGATGGGTGGTGCTGCGAATAGCGACCATGCTGTTGGTGGTGCTGTTTGCTTGGGAAATGGAACGTGTCTGGTATTGCCGCGCCGATATCGTCGGTGTGCGGCGCGTCATATGCGTGATGGTAGCGCTCGGCACTCTCGCCACACTGATGACACTGGCATTTTGGGGCCTATTCTCGCTGTAATTCTGCCGATGTGCGCTGGTAAATGGGGCCTGGCGGGCAGGCTGCGTTGGTGGTCTGGGTGTGGGGCGATCGGCAGATTGCGTTGGCCTGGGTATGGCCGGCCGACGTACATCAGTCGGGGTGTCCGATACACAGTGAATGGCTGAGTATTACGCTTGGGAGGCTTCGGCCTCCTCTAAGGTGTCGAAACCGCCGAGCTGGACTGTGTGCAACAAGGTTTCCTCAGTGATATTGCGTTGCGGGCTGGCTGCGGCGCGCTCGCCAATCATCGCTTCGTAACGTTCGAAGGTCTGGTCGGAATACGTACCAAGCTCGCCGCGCAGATAGGTTTCGAATGAGGTGGCAGATGGTGTGTCTTCGGTGGTGGTGAGTGCGCGCATCGCCTCGCCGAGCTTGGGGTAGCGCTCGCGGAAATCCTTGGCCCAGGCGACCTGCTGGGCGATGACCTGTTCCTGACGGGCCGCGCGCTCTTCAGAGAGACGCGGAATATACGGCTCTATGTTCTTCGTGAAATTTTCCGGTGCGGTGGAGGCCATCATGCGGCCGTATTTTTCGGTCACGAGGTTGCGGCCCACGTGGTCGGCCGCGTCAAGATCAGCGGCATAGCTGGTGAGTAATGGCCGCTCCCATGTGAGGAACTGGGCCAACCGCATCTGGTGGAACACCGGCCAGTTGCCTTGGCATGCCGCGCGTCCACCCTCATTGTTGGTGCGCTGGAACTGATCCCATTCATGACGCACAATAGCCTCGCGCAGTTCATCATCAGTCAGTTCGTTGGTCATCGACGTTCCTTTCACTGATACCTCCCTCTGATGAGGGAGGTGGCACGGCGAAGCCGTGGCAGAGGGAGCTTGAATCTACAAACTTTTAAGCACCGGATCATCAGAGGCGATGTGGTCCTCGACATACGGGCGCTGCCATTCGAGGAAGGTCTCGCCGGACGTGGTCAGGTGTTCGCGTTTGAGTTCCTTGACGATATCCACCGCAATCTGCTCCACAATATCGTTGATTTTCTCGATTGCTGGAGCCGCGCCCTTGCCGCCTTCGCCAAATCCGGCCCCGCCATAGCAGGCTGCCGAACTCAATCGCATCACGGTTTCCAACTGTTCGCCCACGTTCGGCAACAGCGCGAACATCGAGCCAGACAGCTTGCGCAATGCTGCGAACTGCCACTTGTAATACGGCATATAGCCCACCACCATCGGCACGTTAACCAGGAACACCAACGAGGCGGTGGCCTGCACGAACTCGTGGATGGACAGCCATGCGGCCGCGCCGTCGCCGCGCTTCAACGAACGCGGCAGATTATATTGACCGGCCTGGGCGATCATGCCGAGTCGCTTGGAGATCAGCGCGAGCCGCACATCGTCGGGCATGTTCTTGAACCCTTGGCGCGTCTTGGAAAACAGACCGGTGGGATCGGCGAACACCTCGCCATTGGTGGCGGCGGCCAAGGTCGATTCCTGAAGCATTAGCCACTCATGCGGCGCGGTCTGCGCCGGCGCAGTGTGATACCCGGTGATCGACTCAAAGAAGTCACCGATGCGGAACACGCCGTCACGGCGATTCGCGCCCTGTGCGCGCGGCGTGACGGGGGAGAGCGGTGCATCAATCGGAGTCGTCATCGCTTCCGCCACATCAGAGGACGCCGCGCCTGACTCGGCAGTGGCGGTATCGTGCGTAGCGGTGCCGGGGGTGGGTGCGTTTGCCGCATCGGGTATGACGGTGGAGCCTGCACCTGCGGAGGGGAATGCTCCGGAAGCATCGGACCTGGCATGCGCCTCGAACGTCACGCGGCCTTGCGCATCCACGCTGAACTTGCGCGGCAGTGCCTCGTAATCGACCTCAAGTTGCTCGCCGATCGCCGCGTAATCCTCATCCGTAAGCCACAGGCAGAAGCGCGGGCCGAAATCGTGGTCCTGCGAATACGCATCATCGAATCCGTAGCATTCCGAGCCATGACCCACCAGACCGGCGGCGATACGCCCGGTATACTGCGGATACTTCGCCGCAATCATCGGCTTGCCCATCTGCGTCCAGAACGCGCGGGCCAGCTTCAGTCCGGACACCGGGCATGCGGAAACGGCCTCGGCCGCGTCCGCAGAACCGGTCGACACCGAAACGGTGGATGGGGAAGATGCCGCGTTCGCACCGGTCTTGCCCTGTGCCGGGCTGTTCGGCAGCCGCGAGCCGGACTGGGGCAGCGCGCCTGCATCGCCGGCAACACCTGCATTGTCAACCGTCACCCCGGCCTGCGCCGCCGCTTCCTCGGCCTGCCGCAGATTGTCGGCGGTGATACGCCAGTAATCGGTGTCCTTGCCGTAACATTCCTCGATCACGGCCAGCGCATGCCGGTATCCAGTAACCGCATCCGCATACCGTCTCTCGGCAAAGCACACCTGCGCGAAGCCCGCCAGTGCGGAGGCATAATGCGCGGAATGTTCCAGATGGCCGGTGCGATAGATTTCCAGCGCCTTGGCTGCATGCCAATGCGCGTCCTCCAACTTGTGTTCGGTCAGCAGGGTCAACGCCAGATTCGTGTGCGAGCTGGACACGTCGATATCCGCGTCCGGGTTCACGCTCGAGGCTTCGATAATGCGCAGCGCTTCACGCAACTCCAGTTCCGCCTTGTCGGGCCGATTCGTCTCGCTGTAGAGCATCGACAGATTGTTGTGCAGTGCTGCGAGCCTACGGTCGGTGGGCGCCAGCGAATGCCGGCAGACACTCTGCGCCTGATGATACAAATCCTCGGCCTGATCGTATTGTTTGGCCGCGCGCATCGAGGTGGCGCAATTGATTAGCGTGGTGGCCCACGCCTCGGATGTGCCGGTGGTCAAGCCCATACGAGCGGCCAGTTCCAGCGCTCGCTGCACAATCCACTGATTCTCCTTGTGCCGACCTTGCGAGCGATAGAAGCCCATCGTTTCGTTGAGCACGGTGAGCAGTCCGGCCTCGTCGCCGGCGTTTTCCGCGTCCACCATCGCCTGTTCCAAGTACGGGCCGGCTTCGGTGGCGGCCGTGTGGCGATCGAAAATCGCGTCCAGTCCGTTCAGGAATTGTTGGGTATCAAAGGTTGCGGGCGATTGATCGGCATCGTCCGCAACCTGGTTCGCCGTGGAATCGGCACCTTGTGCTGCGGCCGCCGCATCGGTGTCGTCGGCATCGTCTGGACCATGCGCGAATTGCGCGGCGAATTGTTTGAGCAGTGCTTCCTCATCCATACCGCCAGACCTCCCTGAATCGTGTCTGATTTCAGTCTATTAATACTGTGAACAAACACGTCAGGGAGTTTGCTGTGAGCTTGGTCTCAGTCCACCTTGGTTTCGCGCAAGCGGTGAATGGCGTCGGTATCGGTTTCGCAGCGCCACGAGTAGAAGGCCAGCAGCCCTACGGCAAGCAGAGCCAGCGGCATACCGCCCAGGCCGGTATAGCGATAGTTCATCGAGAAGGTGGTGAGCATCGCGCCGCCGACAATCGAGCCGATGGCATTGCCGAAGTTAAACGCCACCTGTACAGCCGCGCCGGCGATCAGCTCGCCGCCGCCCTGGCCGGCTTCGGTCATCAGCAATTGCTGTGGAGCGGAAGTAAAGAACAATCCGATGGCGATCCAGAACGTCAGTACAGCGGTCATCGGCTGATTACCCGGAGTGATAAGCACCAGCAACAAGCCGAGGCAGGAGATGGACTGACCTATTGCGGCCGCGCCGGCATGCCTCCAATGGTCGGTCAGACGACCTCCAAGCAGACCGCCGATGACCATACCAAAGCCGGCAAGCATCATCAGCATCGGCACCAGGGAAGACGACCATCCGCCGGTTTTCTGCAGCCAAGGGGAGACGTAGCTCCACCAGCAGAACACACCGGCATTGCCGGTGAACACGGCGGCCAAAATCACCCACGGGCCACGGCGGGTGAGGAACTTGAACTGACCGGCGATGCCTGCGTCCTTGATCGGTGCAACGTACGGAATCCACGCCGACGCCAGCACAATCGTCATTGCCGCCCAAGCGGCCAAAATGCCGAAGGCAAGACGCCAGGAAAGGAACTCGGCCATCAAGGTGCCCGCCGGTACGCCGAGCATATTGGCCACGGTCTGTCCGGTGACCATCACGGATACGGCCTGCGCCTCCTTGCCTTCCTCCGCCAGAGTCTTGGCGATGAGTGTGGCTGTGCCGAAGAATGCGCCGTGCGGCAGGCCGGCGACGAATCGTGCGACGACCAGCATGGCGGCATTGACGGAGAATGCGGAAGCCAGATTGCCCACCAAGGCAATCACCATAAACAATATGATGAGGTCCTTCGGCGGCACCTTGCGGCCGAATACCAGAATCAGTGTGCCGAAGCACACGCCGATCGCATACGCGGAAATGTAATGGCCTGCGGTGGGGATGTCCACGCCGGTGGCGGCCGCGGCCTGCGGCAGAATGCCCATCATCACGAACTCGGCGGCACCGAGAATGAACGCGCCCGAAGCCAGTGCAAGCAGACTCTTCTTCATGGTTCCTCTAATTACTTCAGTATTATTTACAAAAACAGTGCGGCAATCGATTGATTCGAGCGATATATTACGGTGGTCCGCCAACAAATACGGGGGCTTGCCGTGATGTGGTTTGTCGCTGTGTGCGGCGGGTTGTTTACCGCTGTTCGATCGCTTGGTTTGATTGTTGGGACAGGAAACGAAAAACCGGATTGCTGATTTCTCAACAATCCGGTCCAGTTGTCGGGCTGGCGGGATTTGAACCCGCGGCCTCTTCGTCCCGAACGAAGCGCGCTACCAAGCTGCGCTACAGCCCGTTTGGCAACAGATGTAGATATTACATTGTGGTGGTGGACAATGCAAATCGGCATGTCGCGAGTGTTGCGTGATGGTGGATTCGCCATGTGTACAGGTCTCTCAAGCCTTGTGCAGGGCCGGTTTTGCGTCATGTGAGCGGGTGTTCAGATGGCCGTGCGGTCTGCCGGGCTCATAATCGCCGGCCTTGCGTACACTGATGAATCATGGCTGAAGTTGTCGAAAATACCGAAAACACTGAGAATGAAACCCCGGCCGTCCCGCAGATGAGCACCGTCGAACGTGCGGAAATGCTGCTCAAGCAGGACGCCACCATCCGCGAGAAGATCAAGTCCGGTGCCACGCTGGACGAAGCCGTGGACCCCTCCAACAAGGAGTTCGGCCCGCTGGCTCACCCCGAGCAGGTGCAGATGCGCGTGGCCAAGCGCGCGATGATGCTTGAGGCCGGCATTGCCCCCTACCCGGTGCACTTGGACGTCACCGACACCATCGAGGCGGTTCGCGCCAAGTATGACGGCAAGCTCGAGGCTGGCGAAGAGACCGAAGACATGGTCGGCATTGCTGGCCGCGTGCTGTTCCTGCGCAACGCGGGCGGCCTGTGCTTCGTGCAGCTGTCCGCCGGTGACGGCACCAAGATTCAGGGCATGATCTCCAAGAAGGAGATTGGCGCCGACTCGCTCAAGCAGTTCAAGCAGCTCGTCGACCTTGGCGATCACCTGTACCTCAAGGGCCGCGTCATCGCCTCCAAGACCGGCGAGCTGTCCGTATTCGCCACTGAGTGGGCTATCGCCTCTAAGGCCCTGCAGCCGCTGCCGGCCCTGCACAAGGACCTGAACGAAGACACCCGCACCCGCAAGCCGTACATCGGCATGATCGCGGACGAGAACATCCGCAACATGGTGCGCAACCGCTCCAAGGCCGTGGCCTCCCTGCGCCGCACCTTTGACGACCACGACTTCCTCGAGGTCGAAACCCCGATGCTGCAGACCCTGCACGGTGGCGCGGCCGCCCGCCCGTTCACCACGCACATGAACGCCTTCGACCTTGACCTGTACCTTCGCATCGCCCCGGAACTGTTCCTCAAGCGCTGCCTGGTCGGCGGCATCGATCGCGTGTTCGAAATCAACCGTGACTTCCGCAATGAGGGCGTCGACGCCACGCACGCCCCCGAATTCACCATGGTCGAGGCCTACCAGGCCTATGGCACCTATGATTCCATCGGCCAGCTGGTCAAGGAGCTCGTGCAGAAGACCGCCATGGACGTCTACGGCTCGCACAAGGTCACCCTGCTCGACGGCACCGAATACGACTTCGGCGGCGAATGGAAGACCATCAGCATGTACGACT
>ERZ773239.2322-NODE-2322-length-11313-cov-6.853615_pt1 | contig 11313 bp, 9 predicted proteins | sample MGYA00580521_ERZ773239 | MGnify/ENA primary metagenome ERZ773239 (study PRJEB29015, sample SAMEA2737801) | human gut metagenome | biome: human gut; feature: human-associated habitat; material: faeces | place: China | collected 2012 ... | reverse complement strand
GAACTGCATTTTTTTCTGGTTTTATATAATTTACATTTTCTAAATCTAAACCAGCACCTTGAATTGCAGCATCATAATTCTTAACACCATCTACCTTTGAAAGCTTATTAATTAAACTTTCTGGAATTGTTCCACTTAAATTACTTCCAAGATTAGTTTGTAATTCAAAAGTATTTGCCATATCCTTATTTGAATCTTGTCTTGCTATATTAGCTGCCTTTTTAATTGAAATCCCACTTAAAACAGCTGTTGCTATTCCAAATAATATAAATAACATAATAATACTTTTCATTTTTTTTCTTGTTATATATAATACCGATCTTTTAAATACATTCATATTTATTTCCTCCTTGTTTATTAACTTGAGTACATTTTATTAGTTCAATATGAAATATTTATGAAATAAAAGAGTTAAGTTTATAAAATTAAAAAATAATTAATTAAAATCAATTTCAAACCTCATACCAGTTGAAATTGATTTAAAAGAAAAACTTAAATTATACATCCTTAAAATTTGTTCAACTATGTATAACCCTAATCCATTTCCTCCACTAGACTTATTTCTATCAAAATCAACCCTATAAAAAGCTTCAAAAATATGTGCTAAATGCTCATCTGAAATTGGTTTACAATCATTTTCTATAATAAGCTTTTTATCTTTTATATAAACTCTTATTTCCTTCCCCTCATCAGTATAATTAACTGCATTAGAAATAATATTAGAAATTGCCTTAGTAAACACCTTTTCATCTACCTTAATATTAAAAGAATCATTTAAATTAACTTTAATATTAATATTTTTTGATTTAGCTATTATATTATAATGGTCCAATGCATTTTCAACTATATATGATAAATCCAATAGGTTTTCATTTTTATTTTCTATAGAATTAAGCCTTGAAGTATCTAAAATTTCCTGAACCATTTTACTTAATTCATTAACTATATCCTTGCACTTTTCCAAATATACATAATGATTTTTATATTTTCCTATATCATATAACATATTTTCAATCATTATATGCATACTCATCAATGGAGTTTTAAGCTCATGTGATGCACTTCTTAAAAAATCCACCTTAACCTTTTCAGATTCACTTACATTTTTTATTTCTTCTTCTAATGATATAATTGTATTTAACAAATTTTCATACAAACTATTTATATTATATGCTAATATTCCAATTTCATCTTCAGATTCAACATTACAAAAAGCCCTTTTATTTAACTTTTCCATTTCCTTTGTAACATTACAAATTTCCTTTATTGGAGTTGTAATTTTTTTTGCATATATATATGATGCAATTAAAGCTACAATTAAACTTACAATCATAGAATATGGCAATATTTTTAATATAATATCCCTAGTTTCTGTAAAAGATTCTAAATTAGTTACTATTTGAATATTTCCTTTTACATCATTTATAGTCTTAAAATCTCTACTTTTTATTATTGATGAATTATTTACATTAATATATTGACTAAATATACCCTCATTTATTGAACTAACTTCTTCTTCAGAACTTTTTATAATACCTTCACCAGTTAAATCTGGAAGTATTAATGATTTATCCTTAATAACATCCTTATCTATGTATATATCTACATTTTCAACCCCTTGAAAACTTCTTTGCTCTTCTCCTAAAGTAATAAAAACTTGAATATTATACTTTTGAGCAAAACTCTTTGCTAATTCAAAAGACTTTTCACTATTTTCTTCATTTATTTTTTGAGTTAATTCTGAAATAATTATATCAGCTTCTTTTTCCTTATTACTTAAATATACCCTTGGTACTGCTAAATATATTAAAATATTTGAAGTAAAAATTATTAAACTTATTAATCCAACTGTAAATATATATGTTTTTGAAAATAACTTTAATTTTTTCATTACTGCTCCTCAAACTTATAGCCAATTCCCTTAACTGTTACTATACAGTCTAATGATAGCTTCTTTCTTATATTTTTAATATAAACATCAATAACTCTGTCATTTGGACATTCTTCTATACTCCATAAATTATCTAAAATTTGTGCTCTACTTAAAACCTTACCCTTATATTTTAATAATAATTCTATTAATTTTATTTCCTTAGGCTTTAAATCTATAATTTCATCATTTTTCTTTGCAGAATACCCTTCAAAATCAATTTCTATATCTTTATAATTCCATTTCCTATTTTCTTCCAACTTTACTCCTCTTCTAAGAAGTGCTTCTATTCTTTTATGTAAAAGTATTATTGAAAATGGCTTTGTAATATAATCATCTGCTTTTTCATCAAAGCTCATAATTTGAGTATAATCATCACTCATTGCTGTTAACATAATTACTGGAATATTACTTTCTTTTCTAATATTATTTAAAACAACAAAACCATTAGCCTTTGGAAGCATTATATCTAAAATAACCAAATCTATTTTATTTTTATTAAATAACTCTATTGCTTGAAGTCCATCTTCAGCAGTTATAACATTATATCCAACTTCTGATAAATATTCACTTACACCTTCCCTTATTTCTATTTCATCTTCAACAATTAATATATTTAACTTCATGATTTTTCTCCTTTTAATTTATTTTTAAGTATATAATATCATAAAATTTTATTCTTTAACCAAAAATACACTTAATATATAGATTAAACTATATTATTAAGTGTATTTTTAATATATAAGATTTTAGCTAACTATATTATGACCAATTGTATTGATTTAATTCTGAATCATATTCCATATATGTTCCATTTGCTGTAGATATTTTATATTTTAATATTTGCACATCATCAATATTACCACTTGCTGGCCCTTTTCCAGTAAACTTCACTGATTCATTTCCAGCTTCTACAACTTCATTGCAAGATAAAGTTACTATTTCTTCAGTACCTTTAAACTTAACTTGTATTGTTAATCTAGATATATCTTCATTTGAATTATTTTTATAAGTACATTCTAATATATTTCCTTCTGCAGTATTTACTATATTAAAACTTATAGGAATTGCCTCTACTTTTAAAGGTAAGTCTTTCATAGTAATATTTGATTCTTGTTTTACTTCTTCTTTTTTACTATTCATAATAACTATTCCAAATATAATTAAAACTGCACATACTAACGCTATTATTAATAATTTATATGTTTTATCTTGTTTCATATATTTACACCTTTCTATATAATTAATTATTTTTTATTTTATCCAACAAAATTAATAAAAATTATTATTATAAAAAAAGTTGGTTATGAATAAAAATTTCTCATAACCAACTTAAAAAAATTTCAAATTAACTTTTTATATTATCTGCTTCATTTAATTAGGCTAAGGGAATTTGCCTCATTTTAAATAATATTTTTATTGCTTATTTTTAATATTTAATTTCTTTGTCCTTGTTGCCCATTTCCTGTTGGATTTTGTACCTCACTTGATGTAGGTCCATTTGGTTGTTGACCTTGTGTGCTACTACCTTGTGATGATTGAGATGTATCACCTGGTGTAGTGCCACTTGACGGTTGACTTGGTGTAGGAGCACTTGGTGGTTGGCTTGGTGAAGTATCTGGTGTTGTATCACCTGGTGATCCTGAAGGTTGATTAGTTTCAGTAGTTTTACCCTCTATTGAAAATGCTAACTTTAAATTAAAATTAGCTTCAACACCTTTAGTAACATTTTCTGATTTTGGTGATTCCCACAAATCACTTCCATAATATAATCTAGCTTGTTCATTTGGGTCTAATTCACCTAATTCTTGTGCAACTGAATTACTTGATTTTAATAATCTTGAAGTTATAGTTGGTGAATTAGTAGGTGGTACTAAATCAATTCTTTTTAAATATGAATTAGAAGGTCTATCATATGTTAAATTTAACTTCATTTCAACCTTCCCATTATTTTTTTGGGGTTGTGAAACAACATATAATGGTTCTAAATCTTCCTTTACTAAATCACTAGTTTTAGTAGTTTTTGAATTTGCATATTCAAACGATTCAAAATGAACTTTTAATTTATGAGAACCATTATTTGTAACTTTATAATACGGTGTAATAAATTTACCATTAGGCGAACTTCCATTTTCATTTTCATTTTTTATTAAAAACTCCATATTTAATGGAACTGTTGCTGATATAGTAAAATATTGACCTTCTTCAGGTTTGTTATCAACATCTAGTTTTTCACTACCTGTAGTTTCATTAAAATTAGGCAACTTATCATCCTTACCAGGACCCCATTCACCTATTCCACCTTCTAATTCTACATTATTACTTCCTTTGTTTTCAGGAGGAGTGCTTGGAGCTGTTGTTGAACTCCCAGCTCCTCCAGTACCTGTGCTGCCTCCGCTACTGCTTGGAGGCTGAGCTGAATCTCCACCATTACTTCCATCACCATTTGATGGTGTACCTGGAGTTCCTGTATCACCTCCAGCTCCTGATGATGGTCCTCCACCTTCTGATGGAGTACTAGTTGAATCTAAATTAGTAGCTAATTGAATATTATTTAGTGAATATGCATAACTTTCAACAGAAAAATTTAGCATAATAGCTACCATGCATAAGCTTAAAATTTTCTTTTTCATCATATAAAAATCCCCCCATCACTAATTAATTTTCAATATTTATAATAAGTTTCGCTGCAGATACACCTATTAATGTTTCACCATCAGAATCATAAGCATTTATAGTTGCTGTTGCTTCATATTCACCCTTTTTAAGGTTTTTACTTAACTTAGCATTTTCTATATGTTGATTTGGTTTAATTTTACCACTTTTAAATACTGTTTTATCATTAGAATCTAGCTTTATTTCTACATCTATTACATATTTATTATATGGTGGATTATAAATTCTTAAGTTACCTTCAGATTTTCCATCCTTAAATGTAGGTCTTGCATTTACTTCAAAAGAAAATGTAGATTCATCTGCTTTTCTTTGCATAATTTCTCCAATTTGTTCTGCTGTATATCCTGCTATAACACCATCTTCTATTATAGCTCCACTAGATTGACCAAAATTATCATTAGCAAAATTTAAACTTAATCCAAAACCAACACCTATTCCTATTAAAATAACTATAGCTAAAAAAATCTTAATATTTTTTTTCATTGAAGAATTGTTTTTAGTTGAATTATCTTCCATACTTATTATCCTTTCTATTATATTTTTCAATATAATAAGGTTTTAATTATTTTGAAGTATTACTTTCAGTGTTTTTCTTAATTTTTAAAATTAATGTAAATCTATTTTGAATTGGCACATCTCTATCTAATGAATTTGCACCTGCTTTTCCAGATATATTTATTGTTGAAGTATTTCCAGCTAAAACTTTAGCAATTTTCTTATTTTCTTCTTCAGAAATAAGATTCTCTTCACCTAACTCTGAATATAATTTTCTATTTCCTAAACATATTTTCTTATTTTCAGCTATATTTTCAAGCCATAAATTAATTTCATTTCTTTTATAAGTACTTCTTGAAGTATTTTCTTTAACATCCTCATCAGTTATTAACTTTATTCCAGAATCCCCATCAACATCTATAAATTCAGCAACACTTATATCTACTGGTACTTCTCCATTATTAGTAATTTTTAATGCTGTTCCAATAAAAGTCCCATCATTTTTTACTGTAAAACTTGCTTTTGTTGGTACTGTTACTGAAACTCTCTTTTGAGGTGTTTTTCCTGCATCTTTATTCATTTTTCCATTGGTAGGTATTACTACATGTAACTTATCGCTAGTTGTATATCCTCGTTTATAACCAGTATTTGAATCTTCAATAAAAGCATCCTCTCTTTTCGTAGTTCCACTTCCACCATTTCCATTACTTGGAGTATTTGAATCAGCCCCACCAACACCACCTTCCCCACCAGCTCCATTATCTATTCCTGAGTCTTGATCTGGATTCGGGTTTGGACTCGGAGTTTCATCACTTGAATCACTTCCATCAGGATTTTCTGAATCTGTACCTTCTTCTAGTCCATCTCCAGTTTTTATTTGTGCAAAAGATAATTGATTAATAAAATCACTTTCATCATTATAAACTATATAACTTGCTATATCTACATTTGCTTCCTTTATACTATCATCTGAAAATCTAGCATTCTTAACTTCTATTGAAGTTGAATATAACTCTTTTCTTTTTGAATCCTTAGTATTTTGAGCAACAAATTCAACATTTTCATCTGCAACTATTTTTATTTTATAAACTCCATTTTTATTTACATTTAATATTGAGTTTATAGTTTTATTCTTCTCAACTTCTTTTTCAACTATTACATTTTCTTCTTCATCATAAACATAAAGTTTAGCTTTACTAATAGTATCATCAATATCCTTTATAAAAAATGATATTGCAACTTCTCCATCATCACTTATATTATCTATAACCATATCTTTTATAGAAGCTTCATCTTTTAAAACTTCCACAGTTTTTAATTCATTAATATCAACAACCGTTCCATCAGTCATAGTTATAGTATTAAAATTAATATCTTCAACTCCAGCTTTATCATTTGCCACTAATTGAATTGTATAAACATCATCTTTACTAAAGAATCTTCTTTTAGTAGTTTTATTTGGATAATACATCTTTCCATTAATATTAACAGTTGCTACATCTATATAATCTTTAGAAGAATCTACTTTAAAGCTCATAGTATAACTTTCTCTCTTTTTCAAAATATCCTTTGAAACTTGAATATCATTTACTGCTAACTGTAACTTTACAGGTTCTACTCTTACTAAAAATTCCTTATAAATAATATTTCCATTACTAAGCTGAACATTAGCCTTTACAGTATATAAACCTGGTTTATATATGTCTACATTATTTTCTGTTATAACAATTTTTTTAGTTATATTTTTTCCATCAACATCTTTTGCAGATAATTGTAATGTTTCAAAAGGCTCAAAATTATCTCCTTCTGAAATTATCATATCTTTTCCTACAAATGATGATTTATCAACAGCAACTTCATCTTTTTTATCATTATTAGGTTTAGTTTCTGTTTTATCTTCTGTTTGGTTATTTTTATTTGAATCATCACTTAAATTACTACTATTATTTATATTGTTGTTAGAATTACTATTTGTGTTATTGTAATTAAAATTATTACTGCTATCTTCTAAATCAGCAGTTACAATTTGACTTGGAGTATATGAATCAAATCCACCTTTAACACTAGCTGCTGTTATAGGTCCTTTTGGTTTATCTTCACCAGCTATTGTTGTACTTTCTTCAATTTCTTTTAAACTAATAGTTTTTCTATAAGCAAATAATGCTGTTTTTTCTTTTAACTTTACATAACCAGGATCTCCATCAATAACTGATTTTATATAAGAACCTTTAACTATTAAAACTACTGATACAACTCCAGCAATAGCTATAATTGATATTAATTTTAACCTTTTCTTATTATAAAATAATTCTTTTATTTTATTTATAATCATTTCTTTTTTCATATCTCACATCCCCACAAATCTTTTTCTATTTTATTTATCTTTTGTTAATTTTTTCTTTTAACAAAAAAATCAACTTAAAAAATATATACAGCTATACATTTATTAAGTTGATTTTAAAATTATTAATTTGTGGATTTTTTAATTTTTAATATTAATGTAAATCTATCTCTTATAGCTGTATCAGTTTCTAAAGCTGCTTTACCGGCTTTTCCATTAAAGGTTAAGTTACCAGTTGAATCACCATAAATCTTTAACACCTTTATTCCATTAGTAGTTTCTTGTTCTAAATTTTGATCTTCATAAACCCCTAATTTATTGCTTCCTAAGCTCTCACTTTTAAAATAAGCAGTTGCCTTAGTTCCTACAATATTTAAAGATATATTATTTCTTCGCTTATCAGTTCTATTTTCAGTTATACTTGTTTCACTTTCTATATTTATACCACTTGGCCCGTTTGTATCTACAAATTTATAAGCATAAATATCTACTGCTTCTTGTCCATTATTTTTAATTTTAATGTCTGCTGCTGTAAAGTTCCCATCCTTATCAACTGTAAATAGAGCAGTTGTTGGTATTTCAATTTGTATTGTTCCTGGCTTTATTTCACCTTTTTTATCTGCGACATTTCCTGTTATAGTAACTCTATGTTCTTTTGAATTACTATTTATATTTATATTTAAATCTTTATTTGAAGTTCTTAAAATATTTCTAAAATTAACTGTATCGTCTTCTGAATATCCCTCAATATCCTCATCATTTGATACTGAATTTAAATTTGCCTCTGAATATGCTTCAATATCTTCATTATAGTTTGCATTCATAGGTAATAAGCTCATATCTTCATCATTAGATACTGCCTTCATATTTACAGCAATCTCTTTAGAAAATAATTCAATACTTTTTTCTTCATTAGTTTGTTCCTTAGCTTCATCATTTTTATTAGCTAAAACTTTAACAATATAAATTCCTGCTTTATCCAAATTTATTTTAGTAGAAATTTTTGTATATGATGAATATTTATTTTTTAAAAATGGCTTTTCTAAAACTAAATTTCCATCTTCATCATATATACAAATTTTAGGTTCACTTATTGTATTATCAACATCTTTTAAATTAAATGATATTTTAAGTGCATTATTTTCATTACTTTCATCTTCTACAACAACATCATTTAAAGTAGCATCTTCTTTTAAAACATTAATATTAACAGTTTTATCAATATCAACTACAGTTTTATCAGACATTATTACTTTTTGTAATTTTAAAGATTCATATCCAGCTTTATTTGGTGCCACTAAATTAACACTATATCTTTCAATTTCATCTTCAAGTATCTTTGATACTTCATATTCTTTTTTATTTATAACAACTTTTTCTACATCTATATAACTTTTAGAAGAGTTAACTGCAAAATTCATAGTATAATCTTCTTCTTTCTTAAGCTCTGTTTTAGATGCTTTAACATCATTAACTGCTAAATCTAGCACAGTTGGTTCAACTCTTACTGCAAATTTCTTATCTAAAGTTTTACCATTTTTTAATGCTATAGATGCTTTTACGTTATAAACTCCAGGTTTGTATATATCAACATTATTTTCTGTAATAACTATTGAATTTGTTATATTTTCCCCTGTTATATCACAAGCATAAAGTTGTAATGCATTCATTGGATTAAAGGGTTGTCCTTCTGAAATAATTGCATCTTTACCATTAAAAGCTGATTTATCAACAGTTTCTTCTTGTTTATCATTATTGTTGCTATTGCTGTTATTTGAATTAGAGTTATCATTATTATTGTTACTTGAAGAATTATTGTTAGAAGAACTACTACTTGAAGTATTACTAGAAGAAGTATTATTTGAAGTATTGCTACTATTTGAAGAAGAACTACTTGGAGTATAACTGTCATACCCAGTTTTAGTGTCATTAGAAACTAAAGTTTTACTTTCTTCTTTTGCCTCCCCTTCTACAAGTTGACTTTCAATATTAATATTTCCTCTAATCATATTTTCACTTACTGAATCTTGTAAGTTTTTATAATTTGGATCTCTATCTAAAACTGATTGAACATAAAGTTTAATATCTTCAATATCTGATCTTAAAGTTAATCCAATTCCACCAAGCATAATTCCTGTAAGCAAAAGTGATAATACATGATGTGCTGTTCTACTAGCAAATGCTGTTCTTAATATAATTAAAATTTTCTTTTTATTCATTTGCACCCCCCTTTACCTTTATATTTTTAATATAAAATTAAATTATTGAGATGTTATAGTAACTTCAACTATAGTTTTACCTACTTCTTCTCCAGTTTCTCTATTATAACCAGTTACAAGAGCTTCTCCAGTGTGAGTTCCTTTAGGTAAAGCTTCTTTTAATTCAACTTCTTCAATATATTGATTAGGTGCTATTTTAGCTGTTCTTATTATTTCTTTTCCATCTACAGTTATAACATAATCTATATCATAAGCATTGTATCTTGGATTTGCCATAACAATAAATGCTTTTTTACCTTTAAATACAGGATCTGAAGAAATACTAAAAGAAATACTTGATTCATTAACTTGCTTTTGTAATAAAGCTTTTATTTCTTCTTCAGATAAACCTGGCTCTGCCCCTTCTGAAAGAACATATCCTGAAATTGATGAACCATTTTCAGAAGCTGAATTTTTATCTTTAGTTTTATTGTATATATAATAACCCCCTACAGATGCAACAACTGCAACTAGTAATATAGCTATTATAACTTTAACATTAACTTTTTTTGCACTTTTATCACTCATAATCATACTTCCTTTCTTTTAGAATTAACTTTAGTCTGTACTTAATAAAATTCCATAATAAAAGTTTTTATTATGGAATTTTATTTAAAATATTATTTTATTTTATCTTACTTTTTGAATTTTTAATACTAAATTAAAATCACTTCTTATTGGATTAGTAGGTGGAACATATTGTACTCCGTCTTTTGTTACTCTTCCAGTTAATTTTAATGTTAAATTATTATCTTGCCAAGCTGTTCCTAAAGAAGTATTTCTTCCCGGTTCTATTTCACTATTGTTACTTAAATCAATAAAACCTGTTTTTCCTGGAGTTTTAGATGAAAGTAATCCTACTGTAGTATTATTCCCTTGAAGATTTAAAGAAATGTATCTTTTATCAATATTAGCACTATTAGCAGTACCTATTAAGTCATCTAATTGATCATCTTTTACAATTATTATTCCAGATGTAGGATTAGGATCATTAAATTCTTTTGCAATAACTTCAACCTTATCTTTTTCAGGATTTCTATTTACAATTTCAATATCTCCACCTGAAATTTTCCCATTTGTACCAATTGTAAAAGCTACAGCTGTTGGAACTGTAACACTTATAGTTCCTGATACTGTTTCTCCTGATGTATTTGCTACATCCCCTGTTACATTTACTGTATGTGTAGTCCCATTTTTATCAACTGAAATGTTAGTTGTCTCACTTGCAAATGCACTTACTGAAGTTGTTGCAACCATTGCTCCTGCTAAAACTAATGATAATAATTTCTTTTTCATAATAAAATTTCCCTCCATTATTGTATATGTATAATTATTTTTCTCTTACAAGACTTGTTTGCTCACAAGCTTGTCTCTGTTATTTATAATAATGTGTTTTTAATATTTTTTTATTATTTTGTCGTAAAATGTAGAATTTTATATTTAAATTTCATAACCTTACTTTTTTACATCAATTTATTACTAATTTAATTATTTATATTAATGCATCAACATAATTTAATTTTTATAAATGCGGGCGTAAAACCGCTATCCTTTTAAGGTAGCGGATGTAAGCCCTAACCTTGATTTTGTATATATTTTTCAATTGTTTCCTT
>ERZ773239.2320-NODE-2320-length-11322-cov-3.200675_pt1 | contig 11322 bp, 9 predicted proteins | sample MGYA00580521_ERZ773239 | MGnify/ENA primary metagenome ERZ773239 (study PRJEB29015, sample SAMEA2737801) | human gut metagenome | biome: human gut; feature: human-associated habitat; material: faeces | place: China | collected 2012 ... | reverse complement strand
TCCTTGCGTGCTAAGGCAGAGGCAGCCGTCAGCCATCCGGCATGGCGTCCCATGATCTCAACGATGGTGACCGATTTCTGCTGATAGACAGAGGCGTCCAGCGCAATTTCACGGACGGATGCAGCAACATAGCGGGCAGCACTGCCGTATCCCGGCGTGTGATCGGTCAGGACGAGATCGTTGTCGATCGTCTTGGGAATGCCGATAAAGCGGATCGTGCTTTTGATCTGCACCGCATAGCGGGAAAGCTTGCTGACGGTGTCCATCGAGTCGTTGCCGCCGATGTAAAAGAAATAGCCGATGTCCAGCCGCTCCAGTTTTTCAAAGAGGACGCGGTAGAAGCTGTCAGAGAGGTTCTCCGGGAGTTTAAAACGGCAGGAACCCAGATACGCCGCCGGAGTCAGGCGAAGAAGTTCCAGATCGTCATCGGAGAGTGTTTCTGAAAGGTTCATATAAGAATCCGCGAGAAAGCCCTCGATTCCATTTATCATACCGTAGACGCAGCCAACCGCATCGCTGTGGCGCGCACCTTCGCAGATAACACCGTAAAGGCTCCCGTTGATAACCGCGGTCGGTCCGCCGGACTGTCCGACTAAGATGTTTTTCTTGTTCATAAGGTAAATCTCCTTTTTGTGAGGTAAGTACAAGGTTTACGATATAAAAAGTTTTAAATCAATATAAAAATGTACATAAAATGATTTGCTGGAGTTGTATTTTTCATAGAGGCAAAAACAAATCAAAAAGTACAACTCAAAACGTATCTATTGTAGCGGAAAGAGAGGAAGAAAGCAAGAGAAAAAGGCATATATGATAAATAATATGAAAACCGGATACTGCGGAAGCAGATAAAAGGCGTATAAAAATTAGGAGATTGATGTATAGAATACCAGAAACGGGTCATACTGTTAGTATCACAAAAGAGAAATTTTTGAATACTTATCCTCCCCTTTTTAATACCCTGTTCGTTGGCTTTGTGCAGCGGACGGGGTGTTTTTTTGTTTCATAGGAAATTACCGAAAAGCCTTTTTTAACAGGAAAACCGCGAATTTTAACCCGGATTAGCTGGCAGAGAAATGGAAGCTGCTGCTCAATCATCTATTTTTGGTAATGATTTTGCAACAGCCTCTTTGTTCTTGTGATTAAAAGTATTTCCGATTCCCCCACAAATTTGCCTTTTTCAGATCCAGATACTCATTGTAGGCTTTTTCCAGGATCTGTTTTTCGTTGGAAAATTTCAGAAGGTGGTAGGCTTCGTAAAATTTGTAGTAGCCGGAATCGACGAAGTATTCTTCGCGCTGCGGCTTGCTGTAGTAGCTGTCCGCCATCATCAGATACCAGTGCACGGTCTTTTCGATGGTATCCTGAGGGGTGTTGAAGGTGTACTGGCTTTTGCCAATGTACTTGATGATGGAGGCGGCGACGCCAGTCTCCTCATGAACCTCCCGGAGGGCGGTCTGCTTGAAGTCTTCGCCCGGTTCTACGGTTCCTTTGGGAAGAACCCAGCCTTCGTATTTGTTCCGGTAGTTTTTGTAAAGAACGAGTAATTTTCCCCGAAATATAACCACACCGCCGCAGCTCGTTGCTTCGATCATCTGCAATCCCTCCTGTCCTGGTGTGTGCATGGAAGTTGATTCGTGGCGTATATCCGTGTGCCGGGAATCAGCTTTATGCATATGATTTAAACTGGTTTTAGTATACCGCGTTTTGCATGATTATGCAAGATTGGAAAGTCACATAAGGCATCATGAGAAAATCCTGTTACAGTTTGCACAATGTGTGAACTGTAAAAAATCATAAGAAAGATATAAGAAACAGAAGAAAGAAAATCTGGTATGATGAAGATGGAAATGGCTCATATTACAAAAGAATGCAGGCATATGTGCAGCGGAACCTAAAAAATACACAGAATTTGGATGATAGAATTACGAAAAAAAGACAGGAGGCAGGAAAATGGCACAGACAGAACAGAAGAATCAGAATGTAAAAAAACAGTTTGAGGAGCTGCAGTCTCTTTTGGAGCGGGCGATGGCGCTTCAGACGTCGATGGTTTTGTTTGAGTGGGATGATGAGACGCTGGCGCCGAAGGGTGCAGCAGAGCATACCGCGCGGGTGATAGGTTCACTTTCGGAGCAGTATCAGGAGATTCTGGCGTCAATGCGTTTTAAGGAGCTGTTGGATGTCTGCCTGAAGGCAGAAAAAGAGAATGCGGGCGTATTTGATGAGGTGCAGTCGGCAATTCTCCGGGAAGCAGCCGAGGAGCAGGAGCGGCTTTCCTGCATTCCGCCGGAGGAATACCGTGCGTATGCAGAACTTACGGCGCGTGCGACGGGAATCTGGACGTGTGCGCGAGAGAAAAATGATTTTGCTTCATTTGCCCCTGTTTTGAAGGAGATTATTTCCTATCAGAAGAAATTTGCGGCGTACCGGGCAAAGCCGGGACAGAAGCTTTACGATGTGATGCTGGATACCTACGAAAAAGGTTTTAATATGGAGATGTTAGATCCATTTTTTGAGCTGATGAAAGGGAAAATCGTGCCGCTTTTGAAAGAATCGGCAGAGCGCTCGAAGACGGTTCCGGACGCCTTTTTATCTGCAGATTATCCGGAGGCGGCGCAGGCAGAGGCGGCGCGTTTCCTAGCAGAATATGAGGGCTTTGATTTTGACCGGGGAGTACTGGCACTCAGCGCCCATCCGTTTACGACGAATCTGCACAATCATGATGTACGGATCACGACGCATTATCAGAAACGGATTGATTCTTCGATTTTTTCCGTGCTGCATGAGACGGGACATGCTATCTATGAATTTGGCATCCGGGATGACCTGACACAGACGCTGGTGGGGCAGGGAACTTCGATGGGAATGCATGAATGCCAGTCCCGTTTCTTTGAAAATATCGTGGGGCGCAGCCATGCATTCTGGAAACCGATTTATGGAAAAGTGGCGCAGATGTTTGGAAGCCCGCTGACGGAGACGAGTCTGGAGAATTTTCTGGCGGCGGTTAATAGAACCGTTCCGGGGCTGATCCGGACGGAAGCGGATGAGCTTTCTTATCCGCTGCATGTGCTGGTGCGCTATGAAATTGAGAAAATGCTGATTGAGGAGGATCTGGAGGTGGAGAAACTGCCGCAGATCTGGAATGATAAGTATGAAGAATACCTGGGAGTACGCCCGTCCACGGATCGGGAGGGCGTACTGCAGGATATTCACTGGTCACAGGGATCGATCGGCTATTTTCCGTCCTATGCATTAGGAAATGCCTTTGGCGCGCAGATTTATCACCAGATGAAGAAGGAATTGCCGGTAGAAAAACTACTGGAGGCTGGAAACCTGGGAGAAATCCGCGAATATCTGCGGAAAAATATTCACCAGTATGGCAAATTGAAGGACAGCCGTCAGATCCTGCGCGATATGACGGGGGAAGATTTTAATCCGTCATATTATGTGGCATATCTGGAAGAGAAGTATGGACGGTCGGAGAAAGAGCAGTAAGGCGGTCGATCTGTTCTTTCTTGAATTCCAGAGAGGAATGAAAATAGTATTCAAGCGTGACTTTCAAATCGGAGTGTCCCAGAATTTCGCTGAGCGTTTTGGGATCCATGCCATTTGTGATACAGCGGGTGGCAAACGTGTGCCGGATTGCATGAAAATTCAGATAGCGCAGTCCGGCTTGAGATAGAATGCGCTGGTAGTGATTCTGGAAGGTTCGCGGATCCATCGGGAAGCTGGCAGATTGTGACAGCAGAAAATAATCCGGGTGTTCCGGATGAGAATATGGCTGTAGGATCGGCAGAAGGAAAGCGGGCAGGGGAACCAAACGGTTGGAGGAGATGCTTTTGGGACCGGATAAAATGAGTTCTGATTTATGGGTTGTGTCAAGGCGCGTCAGGCGCTGCACCGTGTGTCGGACATGGAGATAGCGATCGGAAAAATGAATATTTTCCCAACGCAGGGCGCAGAGTTCTCCAACCCGCAGCCCTGTATAGAGTCCCAGATAGATGACGGCTTCGGAGATTCCTGTATGGGCAGTTAGATAGTGTTCGAGCTGTTTCTGTTCCTGAAGGGTAAAAACAGGTACTTCAGGGCGCTTTTTTGGAAGACGGGGCGGGAGATAGAGAATGCCGTTTGTCTGCCCGGTTTCATAGGAAAGACGCAGAATGGAGTTGACGAGCAGAAGAATACAGCGGATAGTTCCGTTCCCAAGCGGATGCAGGGAATCCGGGGATAAAAGGGAATTGCGGAATGTCTGAAGCATAGGCAGATCGACCTCTGAAAGCTGGATGGCTCTAAAATAAGGGGAGATATAACGGTCTGCCAGATGCCGGTATTTCACATAGGTAGACAGGGCTCGCGCCTGTTTCTGCTTTTCCAGCCAGATGGAAAGAAGATCGTTAAAGTACATTGTTTCGTTTTTCATGATGAAACCTCCTGTATAAAAAATAGTTGTCGTGGACAATCGTTATTTTACAGGTAGATATGCAGAAGAAATATGTGACTGCTTATAGCGGAGGGTTTTAAAATGAGATGTGTCTATATGATGACTGACGAAAATATTACAGCAAATGCTGACAAGAAGATTCTTTTTTGGTATAATGAGACAGAATATGTACATGACTGAGAAGAAAGTCTATATCGAAGGTGCCGGTCAGGCGCTATTTAGGGATAAACGACATATTTTATAGAAGATTCTATTTTGAAGAATCAATAGATTTATCATATTCTTGAGATAGAGATACGAAGGCGGGAGTGTCTGAGGCGGTATGATGGCAGCGGCTCGCCTGGTTGGAAAAAGGAGGAATAATTGTATGTGTGGTATCGTAGGATATACAGGAGACCAGCAGGCGGCTCCGATCTTATTAGCGGGTCTGGAGAAGCTTGAATATCGTGGATACGATTCAGCAGGTCTGGCAGTCAGAGACGGAGAACGTGTACCGGAGGTTGTAAAGGCGAAGGGACGTCTGCGCGCGCTGGCAGAGAAAACAGACAATGGACGCGCAATGCGGGGCAACTGCGGTATCGGTCATACCCGCTGGGCGACACACGGGGAGCCGTCTGAGAACAATGCACATCCGCACTGCACGGATGACCGCAGCGTGGTAGCGGTTCACAATGGTATTATCGAAAACTATCAGGAAATTCGCGAAAAACTGATTAAAAATGGATATACGTTTTATTCAGATACTGATACAGAGGTGGCTGTAAAGCTGATCGATCATTATTATAAGAAATACAACGAGGGACCGCTCGATGCGATGGCGCGTGCGATGATGCGTATCCGTGGCACGTATGCACTGGCGGTTATGTTTAAGGATTATCCGGAGGAGATCTTTGTAGCCCGTCAGGATAACCCGATGATCATCGGAGTAGGCGAGGGTGAATCCTTTATCGCGTCGGATGTTCCGCCCCTGCTTCCATATACCCGCAAGGTATACTATATCGGCAACCAGGAATTGGGACGCTTACATAAGGGAGAGGTTACTTTCTATAATATTGATCAGGAAGAGATTCAGAAAGAACTTGTGACGATTGAGTGGGATGCAGAAGCTGCTGAAAAGGGAGGTTATGAGCATTTCATGATTAAGGAGATCCATGAACAGCCGCGTGCGGTTCGGGATACATTAAATTCAGTCATCCGCGATGGTCATATTGACCTGACCGAGGCGGGACTTTCCGATGATGTCATTCGTTCGTTAAAGCGTATTTATATCGTAGCGTGTGGTTCTGCTTACCATGCAGGCGTGGCAGCTCAGTATGTGATCGAAGATCTGGCGCGTATTCCGGTCCGCGTCGAGCTGGCTTCCGAGTTCCGTTACCGGAACCCGATTCTGGAAGAGAACAGTCTGGTTATCATCATCAGCCAGTCGGGCGAGACAGCCGACAGCCTGGCAGCCCTGCGTCTGGCAAAGAGCCAGGGCGTTCCTACGATGGCGATTGTCAATGTGGTAGGTTCCACGATTGCGCGTGAGGCAGATCATATTTTCTACACATTGGCAGGTCCGGAGATTGCGGTGGCGACCACCAAGGCATATAGCACACAGCTGGTTGCCGGATATCTTCTGGGCGTGCAGTTTGCCCATGTGCGCGGTACGATCACAGAAGAAAAATATGAAGAACTCCTTGCAGCCCTGCAGGAACTGCCGGATCAGATTGCGAAGCTGCTCGAAAATGACAAAGAACGCATCCAGTGGTTCGCAGCGAAATATGCCAATGCAAAAGACGTGTTCTTCATCGGCCGCGGCATCGATTACGCAGTCAGCATGGAAGGCAGCCTGAAATTAAAAGAGATCAGCTACATCCATTCCGAAGCATATGCAGCTGGAGAATTAAAACACGGAACCATCAGCCTGATTGAGGATGGTATCCTCGTAGTCAGCATCCTGACCCAGGAAGCCCTATATGAGAAGATGATCAGCAACATGGTAGAAGTAAAATGCCGCGGCGCTTACCTCATGGGACTCACAACTGCAGGCAACTACAATATTGAAGACACCGTCGATTTCGCAGTCTATATACCGAAGACTGACGAGCACTTCACACCGAGCTTAGCGGTTGTGCCGCTGCAGCTGCTGGGATATTATGTAAGTGTATCGAAGGGACTGGATGTAGATAAGCCTAGAAACCTGGCGAAGAGTGTTACGGTAGAGTAATAGAGCTTTTTATGGTGTTGTTATAGATCTAGAAAAAGTAATATAAATGGAAAGAAAAGACAAGGTTTGCAAAAAGGCATAAAATGTCAGACGCAGACCTTGTTTTTTGCTTGAAACTAAACAGAAAAAGAGAGTTCTCCGTGTGATTTTGCAATCACGCGGAGGACTCTCTTTTTCGTCTCGTATGCGATTTTTTATCGTCTTTATTTTTTCTCCACCCCATGCTCACTCATCAAAGATTTCATCACATAAGCATAAATCTCTTGGCTTCGATCCTTCCAGTGATTGCACATGATTTCCGCCTGCTCCTTATCCGGAACGGAGATATCGAGATTGACAAGAACGGCTTTTCCTTCCCGCACCTCGCAGTGAACGATGTAGTCCTGATTGGTCGATTTATAGAAATCGGAGATCAGTCCTACCTCGTTTCGCATGCGGAAGCGGTTCTGTTTCAGGTATTCATCCATGTCGCTGACGATGGCAGGAGAGATGTTTTTGCCGAAAAATTCCAGCGTTTCCTCGCCCTCCTTAGTGATCTCATAGCGGGAGCTGTTCCGCATCGTCTCCTTTTTTACCAGACCTGCATCCAGAAGCTCGTTCAAAGCCTGCTGGAGTGTGAAATACGTGGTGTACTCACGATCCAGGAAAAAATTGGAGAGCTGCGCGTTGGTCAGCGGAAAATTGACCTGGTGCAGCATATAGAGATTCATCAGTTTGTAAAGTGTCATCGGTTCAGCCAGCATGGAAAAACTCCTTTATTATTATTTCGTAACTGTGCAAATTTTGTGCGGTTCTTACGGTAAATGCGAGAATCGCTTGAATTGTTACGTTTATTTCTTAATGTGTTCCTTCACAGCCTTGGAAACAGCGTCAGCTACACGCGGATCAAATGCTGCCGGAAGAATGTTCTCGTCGCTCAATTCGCTGTCATCAACCAGAGCAGCAATTGCGTTGGCAGCAGCCAGTTTCATTTCTTCGGTGATAGCGGTTGCGCGTCCTTCCAGAGCGCCGCGGAAGATGCCTGGGAAGATGAGAACGTTGTTGACCTGGTTCGGGAAATCGGAACGTCCGGTTCCTACGACTCTTGCACCAGCAGCTTTTGCCAGATCCGACATGATCTCCGGTACCGGGTTTGCCATTGCGAAGAGAATGGAATCCTTATTCATGGAAGCAACCATCTCCTGGGAAACGATGCCCGGAGCAGACACGCCTACGAAGATGTCAGCGCCTTTTAATGCATCGGCAAGTGTGCCCGTCTTGTGCTCTAAGTTGGTAACTTCGACCATCTTTTCCTGCATCCAGTTAAGCCCTTCCATGCCCTTGCAGAGCATACCGGTCTTATCACACATGGTGATATGCGGGAATCCGTAGTTTAAGAGCAGTTTGGTGATGGCAACGCCTGCGCTTCCGGCGCCGTTGACAACGACGCGGCAGTATTCCTTCTTCTTGCCGGTTACTTTCAGGGCGTTGATGATGCCTGCCAGTACGACGATGGCGGTTCCGTGCTGATCATCGTGGAAAACCGGAATGTTTAACAGTTTCTTTAAACGTTCCTCGATCTCAAAGCAGCGCGGTGCGGAGATGTCCTCCAGGTTGATACCGCCGAATGCCGGGGCAATGCGGACAACTGTCTCGATGATCTCCTCGGTGTCCTGTGTGTCGAGGCAGATCGGGAATGCATTGATGCCGCCGAACTCTTTAAACAGAACGGCTTTTCCTTCCATAACCGGCATAGCTGCTAACGGTCCGATATTGCCAAGTCCCAGAACGGCGCTTCCGTCGGAGACAACGGCTACAGTGTTGGACTTGATGGTGTAGCGGTATGCAGCTTCCGGATCTTTTGCAATTACCTTACATGGTTCTGCAACGCCCGGTGTGTATGCCAGAGCCAGATCCTCTCTGGTTTTTACCTGTACTTTGGAGACGGTATCGAGCTTGCCGTTCCATTTTTCATGAAGTTCGAGTGCTTTTTCATTGATCGTCATGGTTTTTATCCTTTCGAATGCTTTCATTTTATTCTTACATTATAATAGCAATTTTGACATTTTAAATCAAGATGCATATTTTAGAATGCAGGAAGGGCAGTACCATGTTACTGTACACACACAGTACCACTTATTTATAATACTTATACCTATCATGTAGCATAGCATATAAATGAAGTCCGTAAATGTTATTTTTATGCATAAAACACATGAAAAATGCATAAAACACGTTTTTATACAAAAATTATTCATAAAAATGCAAAAAAAGTATTGCATAATTAGGATCAAGGAGGTATAATCTGGGTAATTTCACGTGAGGCATATAAATCTGCCGGTCTTAGTTGACTGGATGGACAAAGAAAAAGCATCACGCAGGCAAATGATTGGAGGAAATGAAAAATGGCTAAGAAATATAATAAAATTGTTCTTGCATATTCAGGCGGTCTGGACACATCGGTTTTAATCCCGTGGCTGAAAGAAAACTATGGCTGTGAGGTTATTGCAGTTTCCGCTGACGTAGGTCAGGGTGCGGAGCTGGATGGTCTGGAAGAGAAGGCATTAAAGACAGGTGCTTCCAAGCTGTACATCGAGGATCTGAAGAAAGAGTTCGTAGATGAGTACATCATCCCGACCATGAAGGCTGGCGCTACTTATGAGCATTACCTGTTAGGTACTTCCTTCGCTCGTCCGATTATCGCTAAGAGAATCGTTGAAATTGCGAAGAAAGAGGGCGCAGACGCTATCTGCCACGGCTGTACCGGTAAAGGAAACGATCAGGTTCGTTTCGAACTGGCTATCAAGGCATTTGCTCCGCAGATGGATGTTATCGCTCCGTGGCGTTTCTGGGAACTGAATTCCCGTGAAAAAGAGATCGAGTACGCAGAGGCTCACAACATTCCGTTAAAGATTACGAAAGAGACCAACTACTCCAAGGATAAGAACCTGTGGCATCTGTCCCATGAGGGTCTGGATCTGGAGGATCCGGCAAACGAGGCTCCGATCAACAAACCTGGATTCCTTGAGTTAGGCGTATCTCCGGAGAATGCACCGGATAAAGCTACTTATGTAACCATCCACTTCGAGAAAGGTGTTCCGACCAGTGTAAACGGCGAGGAGATGGATGCAGAGAAGGTAATCGAGGTTCTGAACAAGGTAGGCGGTGAGAACGGCTGCGGACTTCTGGATATTGTAGAGAACCGTCTGGTTGGCATGAAGAGCCGTGGTGTATATGAGACTCCTGGTGGAGCTATCCTTTACAAGGCTCATGAGAAACTGGAAGAAATCACTCTGGACAAAGAGACACAGCACTACAAACAGCAGCTGGCTCTCAAGTTCGCTGAGTTAGTATACAACGGTCAGTGGTACACACCGCTTCGCAAGGCGATGAGCGCATTTGTTGATTCCACACAGGAGACCGTAACCGGTGATGTAAAACTGAAACTCTACAAGGGCAACATTATTCCGGCATCTGTTACATCCCCGTACAGCCTGTATTCCGCAGGTATGGCTACCTTCGATGAGGATGACTGCTACGATCAGGCAGATTCCGCTGGATTCATCAACCTGTTTGGACTTCCGATCAAGGTTCGCGCCCTGAACGACGAAGTTCTGGCAGCAAGGACCGGCGAGCATTTTCCAGGCGTAGAGTAATTTAGGAAAATAATAAATAATCTGCAGGCGACAAGCCCGCAGCCGATGGTGACCATTGGTTTTCCGGTATCTGCCGGTTCCAATGGTCGCATTGGTTCTAAATCAGAGAATAAAAAGGAGTTTACACTTATGGCAAAGTTATGGGCAGGACGATTCGGAAAAGAGACAGATCTGGAGGTAAATGATTTTAACTCATCGATTTCCTTTGACTGTCGTCTTTATAAGGAAGATATCACAGGCTCCATGGCCCATGCGGCTATGCTGGGCAAGCAGGGTATCATTGCGAAGGAAGAATCAGACAAGATTATCGAAGGACTGAAAGGTATCTTAGCGGATATTGAGGCAGGTAAGATTCATTTCTCACAGGATTATGAGGATATTCATATGAATGTAGAGCAGATTCTGACCGAGCGCATCGGCGATGCCGGAAAACGTCTTCACACGGCGAGATCCAGAAATGATCAGGTTGCACTGGATATGCGTCTTTACGTGAAGAAAGAGATCGTGGCGATCAAAAAGGAAATTCTCGATTTCATGGAAGCACTCTGCGAGAGCGCAAAGAACAATCTGGAAACTGTTATGCCGGGTTATACACATCTGCAGCGTGCACAGCCGGTTACATTTGGACATTATATGATGGCATATGCCAATATGATGCGCCGTGATGTAATCCGTCTGGAAAACTGCTTAGAGGGCATGGATGATATGCCGCTCGGATCTGGCGCGCTGGCTTCCACGACTTATCCGATCGACCGTGATTTTGTACGCCAGCAGCTTGGATTTGCCAGAGTGACCAACAACTCCTTAGACGGTGTTTCCGACCGTGATTACTGCGTAGAGCTGACGGCAGCGTTATCCATTCTGATGATGCATCTGTCCCGTTTCTCTGAGGAGATTATTTCCTGGTGTTCCTGGGAGTTCAAGTTTGTAGAGCTGGATGACGCATTTTCAACCGGTTCCTCCATCATGCCGCAGAAGAAAAATCCGGATGTCTGTGAGCTGGTCCGCGGCAAGACCGGTCGTGTGTACGGCGATCTGTT